>Ga0102938_10000131_pt1 | contig 48174 bp, 32 predicted proteins | sample SalPonR2_B_D2_MG_FD_84516 | JGI IMG/M metagenome (GOLD analysis project Ga0102938, IMG submission 84516) | Salt pond soil microbial communities from South San Francisco under conditions of wetland restoration - Salt Pond MetaG R2_B_D2_MG | ecosystem: Environmental > Aquatic > Marine >...
AGTGTGACTAGTGTAAACGGGGTGTAAGAACCGGCAATAAGCAGATAAATTGAAATATGGTCGAGTTTCTGAAAAATCTTTTTCAATTTGCCCTGGAAGCTATGATACAGAGTAGAGAACGTATAAAGCATCATCAGGGTAAAACCATAAATGGCAAAACTGGTTATTTTCCAGACATCGCCTTTCGTAAATGCCAGGTAGAGCAGGAAAATGAAACCGATGACTGACAGAATGGAACCTGCAAGGTGGGTATAACTATTAAAACGTTCTCCTTTATACATAGTTGTGATTTAACCATTTCCCGGAGGATCTAATTCCAGGGGGTAACAATTAAGAAAACTCTGCGATAAGCTTTTCCATCTCAGAATTTACCTGTTTCATGAGATCAACTTCACTGTCTTCGACTTCACGAATTTCCTGGCGAAGTTCAAATAGTTCACCGGCAATGCTTAGAGCAGCGAGTATCATAGCGGTGGAATCTGGCTGGTTGGTTAATTCCTGGCGATACATCCTGAATTTTTCATCCACGAAATCAGCAATTCGCTTCATGCTTTCAACTTCACCATCCTCAACCTTCAGGGGGATCTGCTTTCCTAAAATTGTTACTTTGATAGCTTGCATGGCTCTATTGATCGATGTGTTTATTGATCTTGCTGATAAGACTTTTCACCTGGTGACGCATAGCAATACGTTCTGACTCGCTTATTTCTGAGAAAATATCTCCTTGTTTCTTTTGTGCTTTTTCAAGCTTCTCGGTGAGCTTAAGATTTTCTCTTTTTAAATCTTTATTCTGCTTTTTCAGAAGCGCAACTTGTTTACGTATTTGTTCTAAATAATTCGAAAACGTTTCTTGCTGCGATTCAATTTCAGACATAAGAACCTGTCTATGATCTTAACTTTGCGTTATAGGTACGATCTAATTGTTGTACAACTTTTTTAACTATTGGTTCCACATCATTGATCGTCAGGGTCTTATTAGAATCTAAAAAAGAAAGCCTAAAAGCAATACTTTTTTTGTCATCGCCGATATTTTCCCCTTCATACACATCAAAAACATGAACTGATTTCAGAGCTGAACCTGCTTCTTCACGAATAGTTTGTTCCAGTTCGCCTGCCCGGATGTCAGAATCAACAACAAATGCCGCGTCAAAATCAAAGGCAGGATATTTAGAGACCTTATTGTATCGGATGTCGCTTGAAATTAAATCAAGTTCAGACAATTGTGTAATATCTACTTCGGCGACAAATGCATCCTCATCGACATCAAAGCCCTTTCGGACTTTGTCATCAATGATGGAGAGTGTTGCCACATCGTTGCCATCATAGGTGTATGTAAGTGAATAATTGTCATCGGCTTTTTGAATAAGCTGATCACGGACACCAAGTGTCTCGAATAAAGCTTCAAGATCCTCTTTTAGGTCAAATATTGTGAATGGTTCGGCTTTTCCGGTCCAACTTTCTATAGTTTTAAAACCGGCAAGGCCCATCAGGAGTCTCGAATGTTCTTTAACACCTTCAATCCATGTGCCCGCATCTGATTTTTCAAATACATGCCCGATTTCAAAAAATCGCAGCCTGTCTTCATTTCGATTAAGATTAAACGTCACGGCCTTAAGAAATCCGCCTGCAAGTGACGGACGAAGCGTTGTATTTTCTTGCGAAACCGGATTGATGGTGACGAGGTGTTTGGACTCATCACTCAATAAATCAGCTTCCTTCTTTGATAGAAGTGAGTTGGTTGAAATCTCTTTGTATGAAAGTGATACAGCAATCGAGCGAATGCGATTGTTCAGCTCTTCCCAGTCAGTAAGAGGCTCCGGGGTAACAAAAGGAGATGATTTTGGCTTGGGAATATTGTTGTAGTCGAAAACCCTGCCTACCTCTTCAATAAGATCGACTTCACGGGTCACATCAGGACGGAAATAGGGTACCACACAGCTTACTATATCTTCATCTTTTACTGCGGTTTCGAACTCCAGGTGCTTCAGGATATCAACAACCTCTGATTGGGGTAAATCTGTACCCAGCAGGTGGTTCACTCTTGAGGTACGAAGTTCAACGGTTGTATTTGTTGGTTTGATGGGATGAACATCCTTATATCCGTCTACAATTGTTCCGCCAGCCACTTCAGTAATCAATTCAGCTGCACGCTTGCCGGCTTTGAGTTGAAGCGTCGGATCAATACCGCGTTCAAATCGATAAGAACTGTCCGTTTGAAGAGAAAGCTTTTTTGCTGCTTTTCTGATCGAAGAGGGGTCAAAATATGCACTTTCAATCAGAACGGTGGTTGTTTCGGGATTTACCTCAGATTCTTCACCACCCATAACACCTGCAATCGCTACCGGCTTTTCTCCGTCACAAATAAATAATGTTCCCGCAGAAACTTTTCGTGTGCTATCATCAAGCGTGACGAATTCCTTTTCTTCGTCAAAATCCTGAACAACAATTTTTTTCCCTGCGATATTATCATAGTCAAAAGCGTGCAGTGGCTGGCCAACTTCGTGCAGCACAAAATTGGTGACGTCGACTATATTGTTAATCGGGCGCAAACCTATCGCTCGGAGTTTCATTTTTAGCCAGTCTGGTGACTCTTTAACCGTCACGTCTTTCACCATAAAAGCAGCATAACGCGGGCATTTATCTGAATTCTTGATTGTAATGGCAATGTGATCAGATAAATCCTTATCCGAGCCGTCAACTTCGTCATAGGGATGATCCAGTTTGGTTCTGAGAACAGCTGCCAAGTCACGGGCAACACCTATATGGCAAGCGGCATCGGGCCGGTTAGGAGTGAGGCCAATTTCAAGAATTGTATCCGGTTTAATATCGAGGGCATCATTCAATGGAATGCCGGGCTCTAAAGAGTCATCAAGTACCATGATACCCGAGTGGTCATCACTCAGCCCAAGCTCAGCTTCTGAGCATATCATTCCCTCTGAGACTTCACCGCGTAATTTTACTTTTTTGATAGTGAGATAATCACCGTTGGGGGTCGGTTCCGGCATAGTTGCACCCACTGTAGCGACGGCAACTTTTTGGCCTGCAGCAACATTAGGAGCACCGCAAATAATTTGAGACACATCAGGTCCTATATTCACATCACAAATCCGGAGTTTATCCGCATTGGGGTGGGAGCGAACATTATCGACATGACCGACAACCATGCCTTCAAAATCGTGGCCTGTTCGTTCGATTTCTTCTACTTCAAGTCCGAGAAGCGTTAACTTATCGGCTATTTCATTATCAGAAAGGTCGGTTTCAACATATTGTCTAAGCCAGTTTACAGAAATTTTCATAAAGTAAAATGAAGATCTTTTTTGTGATCGGTGTGAGAATTACTTGAACTGCTGAAGAACGCGAATATCATTTTCGTAGAGTGTACGGATATCATCAATACCGTAACGAAGTAGCGCAATACGGTCGACACCCATGCCAAATGCGAAACCGGTATATATTTCTGTGTCCACATTTACCGCATCGAACACATTAGGGTCCACCATACCGGCTCCTAAAATTTCAAGCCATTGTCCGCCCTGATCGTTTTCCCACCACACATCCATTTCAAGGCTCGGTTCGGTGAAAGGAAAAAAGGAAGGACGAACTCTGTACTTAACATCGCTGCCATACATCAATTTGGCAAACATTACCAGCGTTTCAATAAGCTCGCCAAGAGTTACATTCTTATCTACATAAAGCCCTTCAACCTGGTTAAACTGAAAGTAGGATTTTGCAGTAACAGCTTCATTTCTATATACCCGTCCCGGCATGATGGAGCGAATTGGCAGGTCTTTATTTTTCATCAACCGGATTTGCACCGGAGATGTATGAGTACGCAATACCTGGTTCTCATCAGGATTTTCATCTGAACGCCGCACGAAAAATGTATCCTGCATGTCGCGAGCCGGATGGTCGGGCGGAAAATTCAGGGCGGTAAAATTGTGGAAATCATCTTCAAGTTCAGGGCCATCTGCAATATTAAATCCCAGCCTCAGGAAAATCTGTTTTATTTCGTTGAGTGCTTTTGTGAGAGGATGAAGCGACCCGGTGTAACGTGGAGGTACCGGCAGTGAGATGTCATCTGATGCACCGAATGATTTCTTCGCACTTTTCTGGAGTTTGATTTTGGCATCGTCGTATTTTTTTTGAGCAAGATTCTTAACCTCGTTCATGGACTTGCCAACCATCGCTTTCTCTTCATTTGGAACTGATCCCATCAACTTAAACATCTCCTGAATTTTTCCATTTCGCGAAAGAAACTCCAGCCTGAATTCCTCGAGATCTACTTTATTCAGAATAGTAAATGATGAAATCTCTTTTTTCAGAGTCCCAATTTTTTCAATCATATCAATTAAAGAGTTGACCGGTAAAGTTTTATGTATGAATTGAGGGCTTCCGGTGAATCAGAAGCTTGTATCAGCGTATAAATATAAAAAAACCGACAGTTCAAATGAATGAAGCTGTCGGTTTAAATACGTTGAGAAGCGTTTATTTCAATGCTTCTTTCACAATTTCAGAAAATGTTTCTGGATCACGCACTGCGATATCCGCTAACATCTTCCGGTTGATTTCCATCTCGTTGGTTTTCATACCGTGGATGAGATTTGAGTAGGTGCTTCCGTTCAACCGGGCAGCGGCGTTAATACGTGTAATCCAAAGCCTGCGGAAAGTTCTTTTACGATTTTTCCGATCGCGGTATTGATAAAGGAGACCCTTTTCGACCGCATTTTTAGCTACAGTGTAAACGTTTTTACGTCTGCCCCAGTAACCTTTCGCCTGGTTTAAAATCTTCCGGCGACGGCGACGGGAAGCCACCAAATTTCTTGATCGTGGCATTTTATAACGTTTTAAAAGTTAGTGTTGAGGAAAATTAGCTGTAGGGGAGAAGCTTGTCGATTGACTTCTGATCATTCTCATGAACAAGAGTGCTTTTCCCGAGGTTATTTTTCCTTTTGGGTGATTTCTTTGTAAGAATATGGCGTTTATAAGCTTTTTTACGCTTAAGCTTGCCGGAACCGGTTCGCTTAAAACGCTTCTTCGCGCCACTATTTGATTTCATTTTAGGCATAACTTCTTCTATTTCCTGAAAAATTAAAGACTAGAAATATAGGAATTTTTAATTCCTGAATAAAGCGATGTTTAATTTTTTTCAGGCGCAAGAACCATAATCATACGACGTCCTTCCATTGTTGGATTGGATTCAACCTTACTAACGTCTTCCAGTTCTTCGGCCAGATTTTGAAGAAGCTCTTTTCCTTGTTCGGTATAGAGCATATCACGTCCCCGAAACTGTACGGTCGCTTTCACTTTATCACCGCCCTCAAGGAATTCACGAGCATGTCTCGTTTTAAATTCTAAATCGTGATCATCCGTTTGTGGCCGAAATCTCAGCTCTTTAACCTGAATGGTATGCTGTTTCTTTTTGGCTTCTTTCTCTTTCTTTTTCTTCTCGTACATGAATTTGCCAAAGTCGATAATCTTACAAACCGGTGGTTTGGCGTTTGGAGCAACTTCAACGAGATCGAGCTTAAATTGCTCGGCAATCTCAAGTGCGCGCTCAAGGGGCACTATTTCATGTTCCTCGTCAGGACGGATTAACCTAACCTCGTCAGCTCGAATCTCATCGTTGATATTCGGCCGGTCATCATTCCGTTTTCTTCGTTGTATTCGTCGTCTTGCGATAAGTTACCTCAGTATTTGTTTGAATTAGCTTTTGTGTGATGGAGGAAGCTGTTTTTGTTTTACTTCCTCGTTTAATTTATGAATAAAATCTTTAAGTGGAAACGTTCCAATGTCACCTAGTTTATGCCGTCGAACTGATACTGTTTCCGATTCTTCCTCATCAGATCCAACAATAATCATGTAGGGAATTTTGGATGTTTCGGCGTCTCGTATTTTGGAACCAATTTGTTCGCTGCGTTTGTCAGTCTCAACCCGCAGGCCTATGTCCTTCAGTTCTGACTCAACTTTATCTGCATAATCGAAATAGTCTTCTGAAATTGGTAATACTTTTGCCTGAAGCGGCGCAAGCCATAGTGGAAAATCACCGGCAAAGTGCTCAATTAAAATACTTACGAACCGCTCCATTGAACCAAAGGGTGCACGGTGGATAATAACAGGGCGGTGTTTCTCATTGTCAGAACCTACATACGTAAGATCGAATCGCTCCGGCATCACATAATCTACCTGAACGGTTCCAAGCTGCCATTTTCGGCCGATAGCATCCCGTATTATAAAATCAATTTTAGGTCCGTAGAAGCTGGCTTCGCCTTTTGCAATTTTGTAGTCCAGCTCCATTTCATCGGCAACCTCTTTTATTTCTGACTGTGCACGATCCCAATATTCTGAATTTCCGCCATATTTCTTCTCGTTGTCATCACGAAATGAAAGGCGAATATCTACCGGCATACCAAAAGTGTTGAACACATGTTGAGTCAGTTCGATCGTGTTTTTGATCTCATCTTTTAACTGATCGTGCGTACAGTAAATATGTGCATCATCCTGGGTAAATCCTCTGACACGAGATAATCCATTCAGTTCACCTGATTGCTCGTATCGATAAACCGATCCAAATTCAGCCAGACGAATGGGGAGTTCCCTGTAACTTCGAAGGTCTGATGAATATATCCTGTGGTGATGAGGACAATTCATGGGCTTTAACATGTATTCCTCACCCTCTACGCCAAATGGATCAAATTGCGAATCCTGGTAGTACGGATAGTGGCCTGAGGTTTTATAGAGTTCCAGATTTGCAATATGTGGCGTGATAACTTCCTGATAACCTCGCTTGAGCTGCTCATCCCGTAAAAACGCCTCGAGCGTTCTGCGGAGTGTCGTTCCATTCGGAAGCCAGAGAGGAAGACCCGGACCAACCATTTGATCGATCATGTAGATTTTCAGCTGTTTGCCAAGTTTTTTGTGATCTCGGCGCTTTGCTTCCTCAATGTGTTCAATATGCTCTTTCAGAAGTTTCTGTTTTGGAAATGAAACTCCGTAAATGCGCGTAAGCTGTTTACTGTCAACATCACCCCGCCAGTAAGCACCTGCCAGGCTAGTGAGCTTTACAGCCTTCACAAGGCCTGTATTCGGTATATGAGGCCCGCGGCAGAGATCTGTAAACTCACCCTGTGTATAAAATGTGATTTCCTGATCTTCGAGATCTTCAATGAGATCAACCTTATACTCGTTGTCTTTTCTTTTGTAAAATTCCAGAGCTTCCGGGTAGTCCACTTTTTTACGGTGAAACTCAGATTTTTTCCGGGCCATCTCAATCATTTTATTCTCAACCTGCTCAAGTTCATCTTGTCCGAAAGAGTGATCTCCAAAATCGATGTCGTAATAGAAACCGGTTTCAATAGGGGGGCCTATACCAAATTTCGCTTCCGGGTACAGTTCCTGAATAGCTTCTGCAAGAATATGAGCTGATGAATGCCAAAACGTATACTTACCGTCATCATCGTCCCAGGTATTAATACTTATTTCTCCATCTTCAGCTAGCGGCCGGTCAAGATCAAGTATCGTGTCATTGAATGTGATGCTAAGAGCGTTTCTGGCTAAACCGGACGAAATACTTTCTGCTACTTCGTAGCCGGTGGTACCTTTAGGAAAAGTTTTTTGTGCGCCATCAGGAAAAGTTAACGTAATAGAGTCTTTTGGCATCAGGTTTTAAATAGCTCTTTTTAAATTAAAATATTTTAATATATTTATAATAGATGCGTTTGAAAGCACTTAAAAATACGAAATCATTCATTAGCATTAAACTTTAATAAATATCGATCCCGAATTAGAGAATCGGGGCTAAAAAATCAGAGATCCTTACAGAAGTATCTGCAGAGATAAGGAAAACATTAATTTTGTTACCACACCGGTTAATTCTCTTTTGCAAGAGCAAAATAACTGAGTAGGGTTACTAAAATTTGTCATATGCAGAAAAAAAGCAGCGACCAAAATGGCAATCTTTCCGGTGATTCTTTCTTCGATAAAGAGCCAATTTTTCTATACGATTTCAATTCTCTTCAAATACTTGATGTAAATGTGAAGGCTGTTGAGCGTTATGGATACGCCAAAGACGAGCTGATCAATATGAAAATCAGTGATCTGGGAGATGAAATTAGCTTGTCAGATCTATATATCAAACTTGCAGAAGAATCTGATATCCATCCAAAAGAGCTTTGGCGACACTATGACAAGTCAGGAAAATCATGGATTGTTCAGTTTACAACTCAAAAATTTAGATTGAACTGCAAGCCCGTCCGATTGGCGATTGCACATAATGTAAACGATTTGGTTAGCCAGGAGCCATTAGATATTAGAAAATTACCGCGCATTGACATGATGAGTAAAAAAATGCCCTTTGCCATCATAGAGTGGAACAGAAATTTTGAAATCCGCGACTATTCTGAGAAATCTGAGCTATTAACTGACCCCTTCTTTCAAGACGCAATAGGAAAATCTCTGGATCAATTTCCATTTATTGAAGAAAAAACGGCTGATGATTTCCGAACGTCTGTTCAAGATGGCGTTACTGGCAAAAATCGTTACTTCTCAATGGAGACTATATTTAAGAGCGACCTTGGGAAACCGGTAGTTTACCAATGGCATAATTCCATTGTGAAAAATGAAGAAGGAGAAGTGATTGGTATCTATTCATTAATCGAGGATATTACCGATCAGCGCACAGCAACCCAGGAACTCAGAAAATCTGAGAGTAAGTTTAGAGTTATAAGTGAACAATCTTTCGTGGGTATCTATATTCTTGATGGATTGTCTTTCTCATATGTTAATCCCAGAATGTGTGAAATAACCGGTTTCGGGGAGAAAGAACTTAAAAAAAGACTGAGTGTCGTTAATCTGATACATCCGGATGATTTCGATCGGATCAATGCAGCAAGAAAACAGTGGGAACGGGAAAATAGAGAGTCGTTTGAGGTCAGCCTGCGGATTATATCAGAAACTGGTAAAATACTTCATGTCAAAACTTACGGATCTGCAATATTAAGTGACGGGAAGCAGAAAATCCTTGGGGTAGCCATTGATCAAACCGAACAGTTAACAGCCATTGAAAATTACAAGTCTTCAGTTCAAAGCTATCAGTCACTATTTGATTCTATTACCGACAGTATTTACATACAAGATCATAAGGGTCGGTTATTGGAAGTTAATCAAGGGGTAGTGGAAATGTATGGTTATAAAAAAGAGGAGATTATTGGTAAAGATCCCTCATTTCTTTCAGACCTATCGAAAGTAGATCTTAAAGATGCGGTGAGGCGCTTCAAGCTGGCAAAAGAAGGAGAACCACAGGAATTTCGATGGTGGGGAAAACGAAAAAATGGTGACAGTTTCCCTAAGGAAGTTAAACTAACGAAAGGCCGTTTTTTTGGAAAAGATGTTGTAATAGCAGTGGCACGCGACATTTCTGAATCTGTGAGACGCGAAGAAAAGCTAAGGAGAAATGAAGAACTATTCGAACAGTTATTTAGCAACTCTCCTTTGGGTGTGGCACTGCTCGATCGTAAATCTCTGATTGTTCAGGTAAATCATAGTTTCGAATCGCTCTTTGGGTATAAAATAAATGAGATCAAAGGGCAAAATATTATTGATTTAATTGTTCCTGAACATGATAAAAAGCGTGCGAATGAATTGACGGATGGCACTGAGAAGTTTACTCTGACTAAGAAACGGAAGACAAAAGGGGGGGAGCTGATTGATGTCTTCATATCGGGTGTTCCTGTCATTCTAAATGATCAGCCAATTGCCCTCTTTGGTATATACATGGATATTACAGATCGTATAGAGGCAGAGGAACGCTTAAGACAATCACTTGAAGAGAAAAAGGTATTGCTGGCAGAGATTCACCACCGGGTGAAAAATAACCTGGCCGTCATTACAGGATTGCTTGAACTTCAATATCATAATCTTGAGAGTGAAGAGGCCAAAAGTGCGTTGAGGGATAGTCAGCTGCGAGTAAATTCAATGGGTTTGATACATGAAAAACTCTATCAGAGTGAAAGTCTTGCGGAAATCGACTTCGGCCAGTACATACGCGAGCTAGTGGGTGTGATCGTAAAATCTCACAACAAGAGTGAAGACGATATCGATATAGTGATGAATTCCGTGGCTATCAAGCTGCCAATTAAGAAAGCAATACCGTGCGGATTGGTAATTAACGAGATTGTGACAAACTCAATGAAGTATGCGTTTCCTGATGGACATCCGAATCCGGAGGTGATAATTACAATGAAACTTCAAAAGGGGCGTGCATCAATAGAAATATCAGATAATGGGATTGGGCTTCCGGCTCCTTTTGAAGAAATTGGCAAAAAGTCGCTCGGAACAATTTTGATAAAAACATTAACAAGCCAGCTTCATGCAGATCTTAAGGTGAAATCTGATGGCGGAACCAAATATATTTTCTCATTTGATCTTTTAGGTGATTGATATCACATTAATCGCCTATTGGGAGATATAAAGTGGGTGAGGATTAGAGAGGTGAGAGTGTGGGTTCAGGCAGATTCGAACTGCCGACCTCTGCAATGTCAATGCAACGCTCTAACCAACTGAGCTATGAACCCTTGTGAATAAATCAAAGATAGCAGGTTCAATACTTTAAATGCAATCAAAAAAAGAGAGTTCTTTCGGCTGAGCTTAAAGGTTTGTATTTTTCCATTCTTTTTGAATTTCGATAAAGCTTATGATTAACCGAAGAAAAGCGAGGGAAGCTGCTTTAAGATCCCTATATGCGATTGAAGTAGGATTTAATTCTCGTGCTGATGTGACGCAACAAATTGTGAAAAAGCTATTGGTTGATGACCGCGATGGGATCGAATTTGCCAATGATGTCATCCTTCATACTCATGAAGAGAAGAATAAGCTTGACGAGATTATTGCAGATCATATTAAAAATTGGGAAGTCAGCCGTCTTGCAATACTTGACAAACTGATTCTCAGAATGGCAATTACTGAATTTATTCATTTTGAACAAATACCCACAAAAGTAACGATCAACGAGGCTATTGAACTTGCCAAATCTTACTCAACACGCAAAAGCGGAACGTTTGTTAATGGAATACTGGATGCCATTTTGAATGATTTATCTGAAAAAGGTCGCATTATCAAAAAGGGTAGAGGATTAATTGAAACATCACGAAGTTAAATGACAGATCAGATTGTAGCGATCGGCGATGTACACGGATGTGCTAAAACGCTTAAAACATTGTGGAAAAGGCTGGAACCCTATGAAGATTATGTACACCTTTTTGTGGGTGATTATATTGACAGAGGCCCGGATTCTAAGGAGGTAATTGATTTCCTGCTTGAGGTAAAGCAAGACCGTGAGACTGTGTTCTTACGAGGAAATCACGAACTTATGTTGCTTCATTCTCTTAAAACAGGGAGTTCCAGAAACTGGATGATGAATGGAGGGCAGTCAACACTCGATTCATATGGTAAAAACGCGTCATTGAGCGATATTCCTGACTCGCACATCAATTTCTTCAAAAAAACCAGGCTTTATTATGAAACGGAAAAGTACTTTTTCGTTCATGCCGGAATTCCTCCATCGATGACTGTTGAGGAAGCAAAAGAAGATAAATCAACCCACGATTATTTCTATTGGGGCCGGGAACACTTGAATGCGTTTGAGCCGCCATGGGAAAAAACAGTTGTTTTTGGCCATACACCACAGCCATTCCCAATACAGCAAAGTAAAATGATAGGTATTGATACAGGGTGTGTCTACAATCGTCCCGGGCTGGGCAAGCTTACTGCGGTACGTCTGCCGGAAAAGAAATTTATGCACCAGTTATCTGAAGACTAAGTTATTTTTGATATTTAATTAATTGTAAAGACTGAGTATTTATGAGTTTGAAATGTGGAATTGTCGGGTTACCGAATGTGGGCAAATCAACGCTGTTTAACGCCCTTAGTAATGCAGGGGCTGAATCAGCTAACTTCCCTTTTTGTACGATTGATCCTAATGTGGGCCTGGTAACAGTTCCTGATACCCGGTTAAATAAGTTAAAAGAACTGGTTGACCCTAAAGAGACGCTCCCGGCAACAATTGAATTTGTTGACATTGCCGGACTTGTTAAAGGAGCATCTGAAGGAAAGGGAAAAGGAAATGCATTCCTTTCTCATATTCGGGAAGTAGATCTGATAGTTCATGTCGTTCGCTGTTTTGATGACGGAGATGTGATTCATGTGGAAGGATCTGTAGACCCTACCCGTGATATCCACATTATAGAAGATGAGCTGATTCTGAAAGATCTTGAAACCGTAGAAAAAAGGGTTGACACGCTCAAAAAACAGTCAAAGGGCGGCGATAAAAAACTTGCTGAACAACTAGCAGTGGTAGAGCGTCTGAAAGAGCACCTGGAAGAAGGAAATACAGCGCGGACATTTAAAGCCGAAAAAGAGGAAAGAGAGATTTTCAGAGATCTTTTTCTATTGTCGAATAAACCGGTTCTCTATGCTTGTAATGTTTCAGAAGAAGATGTAAACACCGGGAATGCATGGGTTGATGAGGTGAAAGAGATTGCGGAAGAACATGATGATGAAGTGGTTACGTTTTGCGCTAAAATAGAAGCGGAAATTGCTGAACTTGAAGAGGAAGAAAAAGAGATGTTTCTCGAAGAGCTCGGACTCGACAGTGCCGGTCTTGATCGTTTGATACAGGCCGCATACAGCAATTTAGGGCTGATTACTTATTTTACGGCCGGTCCCAAAGAAGTGCGGGCATGGACAATAAAACGAGGGACGAAAGCCCCACAGGCGGCAGGAGTAATACACACCGATTTTGAGCGGGGCTTTATTCGTGCTGAGACAATTGCATATGATGATTATTCTGATCTCGGGTCAGAAAAAGCGGCCCGGGAAGCCGGGAAAATGAGGCAGGAAGGTAAAGAGTATGTTGTAAAAGACGGGGATGTGATGCTTTTCCGATTTAACGTGTAATGAGTGACATACTTAAAACTCTGGCAGGGTAGGGTGGGAGAGTAGAGGCTACCCGATGATGATCTGGTAACCTTTTGCATTATTGTCCATCACAATCGGAGCTTATCCACAAGAAGTAAACTATCTGATGATGACCAGATGCCTGTTGGCAAAAACGTTTGACTCAGATTTTTTAGTTTACAGCCATGGTATCGGATTCCATCATGCGTAACTCCTCTTCAAATTCTTCTGCATCCAGGTCTCTGAATCGGATATTGGCTGTATCTGCAGGCACATTTGATGGCTCTATTCTTTCGTGGACAACCCAGGCGTCAGGGTAGCGCGATTTCAGCATCCCTGAAAAATGAATGGCTCTATCTCGATTTTGAAAATCACCGGCTCTGACTCTGTAATTTGGCGATCTGAAAACTACATAGGCGTCAGGTTCATAACCAGCTATCGTGGAATCTGCCCAGGCAACAAAATAATCCCTGACTGAGTCTGCTTCAGCTACATTTCGCGTGCTTAAAAGCTGAACCCTAAATCCTGCATAAGGATCAATTTGTCTCTCATCAATGATAATTTCCTGCATGTAAAGATCAGGTACATTCACCATATCATCAGAATAATGATTGCTTAACTGACTTCTGGTACTTAGCAGCATTCGCTCGGTATCCGAAAGATCTTCATAAAGATATTCTTCAGACGAGCTTACATCACCATCAGCAGATGTGGATCCATCACTTTTTGTTGTGGATTCTGTTGTTGAACAGCTTAGAGCCAGAAAACTGATGATCAGCAGTAATAATATATTCCTTTTCATAAGTAGCAATGTGACAATTAAACGCCGACCGGGTGCCAGGTGGTTTTGATTTCCTGAAAATCCATAATGTAATAAGGATTTTCCTGATCAATGGTTGTCCAGTCAATATCATCAGCAAGATGACGTCTGCGTTTGATGTTTAAAGCACAGTTTTCATCAATTTGTTTCCGGATATCAGCACCTTTATTTGCATTAAAGACGCCGTTCAAATCCATATGCGAGCTCAGATGTGAAATCATTTCATTTTGATAACCGGTCAGTATGTTTACCACACCTCCTGGAACATCCGATGCATGCAATACTTCACCAAAACTTACTGATGATAGGGGATAGTCTTCTGAGGCAAGAATAAGTGCCGTGTTACCACCCGCTATAACAGGAGACATCATGCTTACCAGGCCCAGAAGCGGACTCTCCTGCGGTGCAACTATTCCTACAACTCCGGTTGGTTCGGGGATGCTAAAATTAAAATGACTGCTTGCAACAGGATTCACTGAGCCATATACCTGGCTGATTTTATCTGTCCATCCGGCATAGTAAATCAGCCGGTCAATAGAGAGCTCAACTTCTTGCCGGGCTGTTTTCTTATTGATGCCCATTTGGTCCATCTCATTCAAAAATTGTTCCTTACGCCCTTCCAGCATCTCTGCAATTCTGTAAAGAATCTGCCCCCGGTTGTAAGCTGATCTTTTTTGCCACCCCTTCTGAGCAGATCTGGCTTTTACCATTGCATCACGAATATCTTTACGGGTGCAACGGCAAACGTTGGCAATAGTATCGCCGGATTTATTTTTAAGAGCGAAGGTGTGACCCGACTCACTCCGGGGAAAAGCGCCGCCAACATAGGTCTTATACGTTTTTAAAATATCAATACGGTTACTCATAATAAGTTCTTCACCTAAGATTATTATTAGACAAATTAACGTAAGGGTAAAGGCCGTGAAGTCCGCCTTCTCGTCCGACGCCACTCTCCTTGTAACCTCCAAAAGGGGAGGTGGGGTCAAATTTATTGAACGTATTTGCCCAGACTACACCGGAATCCATTTGACTTCCCACGTTAAATATTTTTGAACCGCGATCTGTCCAAATACCACTTGAAAGACCATATGGAGTGTTATTGGCTTTTTCGATAGCCTCGGATGGCGTTCTGAAAGTTTGGATAGTCAGAACGGGTCCAAATATTTCTTCCTGAACAATTCTGTTACTTTGTGATACACCGGTGAAAAGAGTGGGTTTGCAAAAATAGCCTTTATCCGGAAGGCCATTTGACGTCTGATAAATATCAGCTCCTTCTTCTTTTCCGATATTGATGTATTCAGATATTCGATCATACTGTGCTTTTGAGTTGATAGCTCCGATATCTGTATTCTTATCGAGCGGATCCCCAACTATAAGTGTTTCAAGACGATCTTTGAGTTTTTGCGTTAGTTTTTCAGCTATTCCTTCCTGAACAAGTAACCTGGAACCGGCACAGCATACATGGCCCTGGTTAAAGAAGATGGCATTAATGATACCTTCTATCGCCTGATCAATGGAGGCGTCTTCAAATACGATATTGGCGCCTTTACCACCAAGCTCCAGCGTATATTTTTTATCCGTCCCGGCCAGTGATTTTTGAATAATTTTACCGACGTTTGTGGATCCGGTGAATGCAATTTTATCAATGTCATCGTGATTAACAATAGTCGACCCGGTTTGCCCGGCACCCGTGATAATATTAACAACTCCATCCGGCAGTCCTGAATCGCGGCAAATTTCTGCAAATTTAAGTGCCGTAATTGAGGTTGTTTCGGCTGGCTTTAAAACCACCGTATTACCGGTTGCCAGGGCTGGGGCAATCTTCCAGGCCAGCATCAGCAATGGGAAATTCCATGGTATTATCTGTCCACATACACCAATTGATTTTGCCTCTCTGCCGGGGAAAGCGTAGTTAAGCTTGTCTGCCCATCCGGCGTAATAAAAAAAGTATGCGGCTGCCAGCGGTACATCTACATCCCTTGATTCCCGGATCGGCTTTCCCCCGTCCATGGATTCCGTAATGGCCAGATCCCGGGAACGTTCCTGGATCATACGGGCAATTCGGAAAATATATTTTCCGCGTTCTTTTGCAGGAAGTGTACTCCAGCGCTTGTTATAGGCGATACGGGCAGCTTTTACAGCACTGTCGATGTCTTCCGATGTGCCTTCTGATATCTCCGTAAGGATCTCTTCTGTTGCCGGATTCACAGAGTTAAACCTGCGGCCTTTGGCAGGTTCTACAAACTGCCCGTTTATAAAATGTCCGTAAGATGATTTAATTTCAACTTTATCGCTGCTTTCCGGCGCACTGCTGTATACCCAGGACGACGCAAAGTCATGCCTTAAATCAGCATTGGGTGATGTAGGTTTTGATGAGCCGTTAGTTGTTTTACTTTCTGCAGCTTCATTTTTTTCAGTAGTGGACATAATGGGTAAATTTATTTGTCTGACATTGATATTCCCTCTACAGCCAAATCGGACAGCTGGTCATTAATCATTGGAGAAGTACACGGGACTTTGATAGACACCTGTTTCTTGCTTTACGATCTGCATCAACAAATCATTAGTGAGTGAACTTGCGCCAAATCTAAACATTTTGTTCGTAAGCCATTCAGAACCGAGCGTTTCATTAACCAGAACGAGATATTGAAGAGCTTCTTTAGCCTTACGAATTCCGCCTGCGGGTTTCATTCCAACCTTTCTGCCTGTTTCTGTGTAATAATTCCGGATGGCCTCAAGCATAACAAGGGTTACAGGTTGTGTGGCAGCCGGCTGGATTTTACCCGTTGATGTCTTGATAAAATCGGCCCCCGCATGCATTGCAAGGTCACTGGCTTTTCTGACATTTGTAAGAGTTTCAAGTTCCCCTGTTTCGAGAATAACTTTTAAATGCGCATCACCGCAAGCTTCTTTAACTGCAACGATTTCATCGAATACATACGTGAAATTGCCTTTCAGGAATTCTCCACGAGAGATAACCATATCGATTTCGTCGGCCCCTTCAGAAACTGCGTATTTTACATCTTCGAGTTTTGTTTCAAGTTTGGCCATTCCGCTTGGAAATGCGGTGGCAACACTGGCTACATTAACGGATGTGCCGGCGACTGTTTTTTTAGCGATCGATACCATGTTGGGATATACACAAACAGCAGCAACGCTCGGCAGATCCGGCATTGGGGCATAGGGAGTAATTGCTTTTCTACAAAGCTGAATCACTTTTCCTTCAGAATCCTTTCCTTCCAGAGTTGTGTGATCAATCATGCTTAGGGCAAGTTTGAGCCCCTGAAGTTTGGATTCTTTTTTGATGCTGCGTTTGTTTAGCCTTGAAACCCGCTCTTCAACACCTACTGTGTCGATTGGGACTGTTCTGCTAAAATCAGGATACGGCATTAAGATTCTGCTTTAGTTAATCATTTACGAAATTACTAAAAGGTACGGAACTTGTTACCTGAGTAAAAGAACTTGATAAGATTGGCCACAATTATAAATACTTCTGTAAATGTTACAATCTTGCGTACTCATCTATAGTATAAATATGGCTATAAAAAATAAAACCCAGTACATCAATAATTGACATACCGGGTCACTGAGGTAAACGGTTTTCAGATTTTAATTAAACCGGGCCTGCCTCAAGAATTTCGTCAGTCGCTTGTTTTTTGAACTGATCAAAGTTTTTATTGAACATATCAGCTAGCTGATTAGCTTTTTTATCGTATGCCTCTTTGTCGTTCCATGTATTTCTTGGATTCAAAATTTCAGACGGAATACCTTCAACTTCTTCCGGTATTGAAAGGCCAAAAATTGGTTCCTCTGTAAATTTAATGTTTACAAGATTTCCATTCAGAGCTTCACTCAGCATCTTGCGGGTGTGTGCCAGCTTCATCCGATGACCCGTTCCATAGGGGCCGCCGGTCCAGCCGGTGTTCACAAGCCACACATTAGCATTATGTTTGTTAATTTTTTCTGCAAGTAATTCAGCATATACCGTGGGATGTAATGGCATAAATGGAGCGCCAAAACAAGCTGAAAACGTAGCCTGTGGTTCTGTTACTCCTCTTTCAGTTCCAGCAACTTTTGCTGTATATCCACTGATAAAATGGTACATAGCCTGTTCCGGAGTCAATTTTGAAATAGGAGGCAGGATGCCGAATGCATCAGCGGTCAGAAATACGATATTTTCAGGATGATTCCCACGGCCGGTTTCACTGGCATTCGGAATAAAGTGAATTGGATATGCACATCGTGTATTTTGAGTGAGTGTACTATCATCAAAAACTGGTTTTCTGTCCACATCCAGCACCACGTTTTCAAGAATTGTGCCCGGCATTTGTGTTGTTCCATAAATTTCAGGCTCGCTTTCTTCATCAAGATTGATGGTTTTTGCATAACATCCGCCCTCAAAATTGAAAATACCGTTTTCGCTCCAGCCGTGTTCGTCATCCCCTATCAAAATTTTATCGATGTCAGCGGATAGCGTTGTTTTGCCGGTACCGGACAAACCGAAGAAGATTGAAGTTTTGCCGTCCTGATCCATATTTGCCGAGCAGTGCATTGCCATTACATTCTTTCTTGGCAATAAGTAATTCAATACTGAAAAAATCCCCTTTTTAACCTCACCAGAATAGAGAGTTCCTCCGATCAGAATGATTTTTTTTTCAAAATTGCAGAGAATAAACGTACTGGTTCTGGTGCCATCGGTTTCCGGGTCAGCCTGAAACTGTGGAGCAGCAAGGACAGTGAATTCCGGCTCATGTTTTTTGAGACTTTCTTTATCAGGCCTAATGAACATATTGTGCGAAAAGAGAGCGTGATAGGCTACCTGGCTAACAACCCGTACGTTGAGTCTGTGGTCAGGGTCAGCTCCGGCGTATACATCCTTCACAAAAAGATCCTTATCTGATAAGTAATCAATCATTTTTTTATGAAGGTTATCGAATACATCCTCAGAAATAGGCTGATTAACATCTCCCCAATCTATATGCTTGGAGGTAGATGGTTCTTTTACAATAAATTTGTCTTGAGGTGAACGTCCGGTATATTTTCCTGTAAGTACCCGAAGGGCCATGTTGTTTGTTAAAATGGCCTCGTTATTATTAAGTGCAAGCTCGTAAAGTTGTGAAGGGTTTAAATTCCAGTATACATTCTTGTTGTTTTTGAGCCCTAGATAATCAAGTCCAACGTGACTTTTGGGCTGGCTTCCATAGTCGTGTTTCATGGAAAAAATTTGTTGTAAATTTATAACAATTTAAAAATTTTGTGCGTGCAATTTGATACATCAAAAAAGCGCTTTTCTGATAAAATAAGGCTTAATTGACGGATAAATGCATTTTTCGATATTTTAGGTTTTTAACCTGAATTTTTATGAGTGTAAATATACCGCTATTTAAGTCTTTTTTGTAGTTAAAGTAGACAGGAAATTATTGAGTGGCCTGTGCCATCGAATTATTTTCTGATGATGACATCAGATGAAAATATTTTTTTCAGCAATCAAAGATTTAATAGCAGAAGTTCTGACGCTGTTCTCACCTTATATCCATTAATCCGGCCAATGTTCAGGAGGAGGGAGCTAAGATTAATGTAGTTCATGGCAATATCCGGATGGATAGATTCATAAAGGTTGAGTCTTTTCGCAAGATCTTTACGGTATTTAGTTTCAGCTTCGTCAAGCTGGCCGAAGTTATGCAGTGAGACGCCGAGGCTGCTCAGGCTGGAGAGTGTGCGCGGATCATGCGATCCTGAATTCCTTTTCGTGGTTTACAAGCAGCGAACGATAGATTTGTTCAGCTTCCTGGAATTTGCCTAACCGGCCGTATACATAAGCTAATCGAAAAAAGCATCAGGCTTTGCCGATTCACTTATTCCATTATTCCGATCTTATTTAAACAATAAAGGTCTGAACTATCCTTAAAAATCATCTTCAACGATGATATGCCCCAACGTAATTAAATCTATCTAAACTAATCTCTCCCGAAGAAAGCTCATTGGCAATGTTGCAAATATGGACTTTAAATTCAATCATAGATACATAACCGAACAGCCATTTCAGACTCATTAAATGTCTTATATTAAATGGCATCCTAGTTTCCATCTAATCATCAGAAACATGAGTAAAGACATTCATCTAGCCCTAATTCAACACGCTTACGAATCAGACAGGGATCAAACAGTCCAAAAAGTTTCTAAACATATTCGCAGTGCTGCCGCAGATGGAGCGCAAATTATATGCCTCCAGGAGTTATTTAGCACACACTATTTTTGCAGTTCAATAGAACAGAGTAATTTTTCACTTGCTGAACCGATTCCGGGACCTACCACGGATATAATGAGTCGTTTAGCCTCTGAACTTTCTGTTGTCCTCCTGGTGCCAATATTTGAGAAAGAGTCGGTGGGGCTTTACTACAATTCTATGGCAGTTATTGACGCCGATGGCGCTTTGCTGGGTAAGTACAGAAAGATGCATATTCCGGAGGATCCTGGTTTTCACGAGAAATTTTACTTCACGCCTGGTGATTTAGGGTACAAAGTCTTTAAAACAGCATTCTGTAATATTGGAACACTCATTTGCTGGGATCAGTGGTTTCCTGAAGCGGCAAGACTGACAGCACTTAAGGGCGCAGATTTAATAGTTTATCCAACGGCTATAGGAACACTGCATGAAGAGCGTGATGCTGATAAAAAAGAGTTCAAAGATGCATGGAAAACAATACAGCGCAGCCATGCGATAGCTAACGGCTGCTATGTGGCAAGTGTGAATAGAGTTGGAACTGAAGAAGCAGCATCGTTCTGGGGAGGTTCATTTGTTGCCGGTCCGTTTGGAAAGTTACTGGCTGAAGGAGGAGAAGAGGAAGACGTGATACATGCCCGGCTGGATCTGTCGTTATTAGAGCCTCAGCGACAAACCTGGCCATTTTTCAGGGATCGGCGGGTTGATAGCTATGGATCAATTCAAAAACGAAGTGATTAACTGAGAGTTCTGAAATAAGGCGGGAAAATACCGGAATTCATATTCAGGTATTTTCTACAGGCCCACTTCCGTAATCAAATATACATTCAGTTGATTAAATTCGACTGTTCGGAAACGGTGACTAATTTTAGTTATCTTCAAGGCTGGAAAATTTTCAATTTTTATTAAAGTAGTACAATTTAAGCATGAGCTCATACGAACCATCAAATATTGAACCTAAATGGCAGTCATTCTGGAAAGAGAATAAGACATTCAAAACCCGGAAAGATGAGGGGAAACCAAAATATTATGTACTTGATATGTTTCCCTATCCAAGCGGTTCAGGCCTGCATGTTGGTCATCCGGAAGGTTATACTGCAACTGATATTCTTGCTCGCTACAAACGAATGAATGGATTCAATGTGCTTCATCCAATTGGATGGGACGCATTTGGGCTCCCGGCAGAACAGTACGCGGTCAAAACAGGCACACACCCCAGATTAACCACCGAAAAGAACATAGATCGGTTTAGAGAACAGCTCCAGATGCTGGGTTTTTCGTATGACTGGGACAGGGAAGTTAATACAACAGATCCCGACTACTATAAGTGGACTCAATGGATATTTCTCAAATTGTATGAAAAGGGCCTCGCTTACGAGGATGAAGCCCCTGTAAACTGGTGCCCTGAATTAGGAACCGTTCTTGCAAATGAAGAAGTAATTGACGGTAAAAGTGAGGTTGGCGGATTTCCTGTTATTCGAAAACCTATGCGGCAGTGGGTATTAAAGATCACTGAGTATGCTGATAAATTACTTGACGGGCTGGATGATCTTGATTGGCCGGAATCAACCAAAGAAATGCAGCGTAACTGGATTGGCCGTTCAATAGGAGCGGAGATCAATTTTCCTATATCCGGTCACAAAGACGAAATAAAAGCTTTTACCACACGTCCCGATACTCTTTTTGGTGCAACATATATGGTGCTTGCACCTGAACATCACCTGGTTCGTGATATTACCGTTAGCGAGCAGCGAAAGAGTGTAGAAGAATATGTTCAAAAAGCCGGATTAAAGTCAGATCTCGAACGACAGGAAGATTCAAAAAAGAAAACAGGTGTTTTTACGGGGGCCTATGCTGTCAATCCGGTGAATGGAAAAGAGATTCCAATATGGGTGGCAGATTATGTACTTGCACATTATGGAACAGGTGCTATTATGGCTGTGCCGGGGCAGGATCAGCGCGACTGGGAATTTGCAAAAACCTTTGACCTTCCAATAATTCGTACCGTTCAGCCACCTGATGATTTTGAGGGTGAGGCTTATGTTGGTGAGGGTGAAGCCATCAACAGTGACTTTCTAAATGGGCTTGAGATTACCGAAGCCAAAGAGAAAATGATTGAATGGCTTGAGGAAAACAATGCAGGAACCAAGAGCGTCAACTATAAACTACGAGACTGGCTTTTTTCCCGTCAGCGCTATTGGGGCGAACCATTCCCTGTTATCCATGTTGATGGAGAGCCTAAACCACTGTCTGAGGAAGAATTGCCCGTTGTGCTACCTGAAATTGATGATTATCAGCCCACAAAAACAGGCGAACCGCCACTTGCCAAAGCTGAAAATTGGGTTAAGACCACTGATCCAGAAACAGGAAAAGATGCACTCCGTGAGACTAACACCATGCCCCAATGGGCGGGATCATGCTGGTACTATTTGCGATACATCAGCCCGGAATTTGATGGCGGACCCGTGGACAAAAACGAAGAAAACTACTGGATGCCTGTAGATCTCTATGTAGGTGGATCTGAGCATTCTGTCCTCCATTTGTTATATGCAAGGTTTTGGCATAAAGTCTTGTACGATTGCGGCATTGTATCGACCTCTGAGCCATTTCAAAAACTGGTTCACCAGGGGATGATACTCGGTGAAATGGAATATGTAGCGTTTAAACATAATGGCAGTCACATTTCGGCAGAAAAAGTGGAAGAGCTTGACAACGTAAAGCGTGTTAAAGTAGCCGATAGCGATGTTGAAAAAAGAGGCGAGAATTTTTATCTGAAAGGAACAGATTTCCAGGTAGAGTCGAGGGCCCATAAAATGTCGAAATCGCGCGGTAACGTCATTAACCCCGATGATGTGGTTGATGTGTACGGCGCTGACTCTTTACGGCTTTATGAAATGTTCATGGGACCATTGGAACAGGTGAAGCCCTGGAGTACGAAAGGGGTCGAGGGAGTGAACAGGTTTCTGGGGCGGGCATGGCGAATGATTGTTGGCGATCAGGATGAAGAATCTTTGCTTGCTGAGAATGCAGAAGTAACGCCTGCTCAATTAAAAGTGCTGCATGAAGCTATAAAAAAAGTCACAGACGATATCGAGAACATGCGGTTTAATACGGCCATATCAGCGCTGATGATCTTCACGAATGAAGCCAGGCAATGGGAAGAACTTCCATCTGAGATTGCTAAACCATTTGTTAAGTTACTTTCACCGTTTGCTCCCCACATCGCAGAAGAGCTTTGGTCATACCTTGGCAGCGATCAAACGATTGCTTATGAAAAATGGCCAGAATTAAAAGAGGAGTATCTCGTTGAGGACACTATTTCCTATCCGATTCAGGTCAACGGTAAAGTTCGGGCAAATATTGAGATCTCAGCTGATAAAGCTAAAGATAAAGAATTTGTCATTTCTGTGGCGAAGGAGCAGGAGAACATCCAGAAGTATCTCGACGGATCTACTATTGTAAAAGAGATATTTGTACCCGAACGTATTATCAACTTCGTGATAAAACCGTCTTAAAAAGTTGGATGGTGGCCTTTTCAAGTGGTTATCGATCATACAGTTTTTAAATCACCGTTACATAATGAATTGGACGCGAGTAGCTTAGGGGAAAAAGCGGTTTTCTGACAGCAAAAACGTGTAATGGAGTGGATAGTAGGTTTTTACATTAAATTTGAATTACCTACATTAGCATCAGTTAAAATGCTATTAACCACTTTCGTCTATGACTGATATTTCCCTGAGTCCGCTGGATATTGGCATCATCATCGGTTACTTCATCGTTATTATAGTAATTGGTGTTATTGTCTCAAGAAAAACAGAAACAGGTGAAGATCTTTTCCTGGCAGGAAGAACGTTAGGCTGGGGAGTGATTGGGTTTTCCCTGTTTGCGTCAAATATTTCCAGCACCACACTAATCGGACTCACCGGTGACGCATACAGGACCGGTATCTCGGTTGCCAACTATGAGTGGATGGCCGCAATCGTTTTGATTTTGATGGCGGTCTTTTTTATTCCCTACTACATCAAATCGAGCATCACCACAATTCCGCAATTTCTGGAAAACAGGTTTGATGTACGATCTCGCAAATATTTCTCTATAATCACCATTTTCCTGAGCATTATGGTTGATACGGCCGGTGGACTTTATGCCGGCGCATTGGTTGTACAGGTGTTCTTTCCTGAGATTGATATTTGGTATACGATTATCTGTCTGGGTGTTTTTGCAGGTCTCTACACGGCTGCAGGTGGATTGAAAGCAGTGGTCTACACCGATGTGCTACAGGCCATCATATTGTTATCCGGATCCACTGTTCTTACCTATCTAATGTTTAGTGAATTTGATTTCTCATGGTCAGCTTTCGTAAATACGGTTCCGGCGGATCAGCTGTCAATGATTCGCCCCATTGATGATGAAGCACTGCCCTGGCTGGGTACCCTCATCGGTGTTCCCGTTCTTGGATTCTACTATTGGGCTACAAATCAATATATCGTTCAGCGAGTCCTGGGGGCTAAGAACATCAAAAATGCCCGCTGGGGTGCAATGCTGGGCGGTTTTCTGAAAGTTGGAGCTCTTTTCATTATGGTACTTCCCGGTTTAATGGCAATTAGCGTATTTCCCGGGCTTGATGATCCGGATATGGTGTTTCCAACAATGGTAGCCAACATGCTGCCCATCGGCCTTACCGGGCTCGTGTTGGCCGGACTCATATCAGCAATTCTGTCGAGTATAGATTCAACACTCAACTCTTCCTCAACGCTCATAACGATGGATTTCATCGAGCCGAAAAATCCTAATCTCACTAATAATGATATCGGTAAGATAGGTCGATGGACCACAGTTATTCTAATGGTTGTTGCTGTATTATGGGCGCCAAACATCGAGAATTTTGAAGGTATATTCAGATACATTCAACAGGCATTTTCATACATCGTGCCACCGGTAGTGGCTATCTTTTTTATGGGTATTTTGTGGGAAAGAGGAAGTCGCCACGCTGCGTTCTGGACGCTTGTCATTGGCCATTCTCTCTCTTTTACTATCTTCTTACTATCTATATTCGATGTATTCGAACTGCATTTTACCATCACAGCGGGTTTGTTGACGGCTGTCTCATTCCTGATTTTTTACCTCATCAGCATTTTTGGTGAAGCACCAGAAGCCGGTAGCATGGACACTATCATATGGAAACCTAAAGATGCTCTGCCTTCAGAATCACTTCCCTGGTACAAAGATTATCGCGTTCACTCATTGTTGATAATTGTAGCTACGACATTGATGCTCATGTTATTCTGGTGATAAACTTCTTTCTACTAAAGTGCTTTAAAAACAGCCTCAGTTATTTATTTGAATGAAAATTGAAAATTAATCAGTCTATCAGGATCTGTTATTTCTAAATGATATTTCGGTTTATTTATTGACTCTGCGGGAGCTTTTTTTATAAACCGTCTCCTGTTACAAGAGGCTATATGTCAGACAAAAATTGCTCTAATATTAATCTCAAAATCCATCAAGAAAACTGATTTGAATTTACCAGTTGTAGATTTTTAATCGATTACTGTACATTATGATGAATATGAAACACACATTTTTTTGTCTCGCTTTTGCCATCCCCACATTTCTTATTCTATTTGGCGGCTGCACCGCTGAAAATTCTGATTATGAAGAATCGCAATCCACGACAGATATGACGCCAAAGGAAATAAATGACGATTGGGAAGTACTATTTGATGGTGAATCAACAGAGCATTGGCGCGAATATGGTATGGACGAATTTCCAGGTGAAGGATGGACGATTGAAGATAATGCTCTTGTTTTTCGTGCACCTGAAAGCGGTTCCTCAGGTCTTGATATCATCACGAAAGATACGTACTCAGATTTCGAATTGAACCTTGAATGGATGATATCTGAAGGCGGCAACAGCGGAATTTTCTATCACGTACTTGAACAAGACCGTGCCATTTACTGGTCAGGACCCGAGTTTCAAATTCTTGATAATGAAAATCATCCCGACGCAAATATGGGAATCAACGGTAACCGGAAGTCAGCATCTCTCTACGATTTGATTCCTGCGCAGCCCCAAAATACGCTCCCTGCAGGACAGTGGAATAGTGTGAGAATTATATCCGACGGCCCTACTATTCAGCACTGGCAAAATGGGGAAAAAGTTGTTGAATATGAGCGATGGAACCAGGAATGGTTTGATATGCTTCATGAGAGCAAATTTAACTGCTACCCGGAATTTGGGGCGATCCGCAGCGGCCATATTGGTCTTCAGGACCATGGCGACGAAGTTAAATTCAGAAATATTAAAATAAGAAGACTATAAATATTGGTTACCTGTCTCAGGTAATGATACGTTTAGATGTGAATAATCAGAATTAAAGGTACAGCAGTTATGAATTTGAATATTAAAGCTCAGGACGCAAACACCTACGATGCAATCGTGGTAGGTACAGGTATCAGCGGCGGCTGGTCGGCAAAGGAATTAACAGAAAACGGCCTCAATACGCTGGTGCTGGAGCGCGGCAGAGATGTAAAGCATGTGGAAGATTACCCCACAGCTACACTCGATCCCTGGGAGCTGCCGAGAGCAAATCAGATTCCTGCAGAAGAAAGAAAGCACTATCAGAAACAGATGCGAACGGGATTTACGATTCGTGAATCAACCAAGCACTGGTGGATAAAAGATACAGACCAGCCTTACGAGGAGAAAAAACGGTTTGACTGGATCAGAGGTTATCATGTGGGCGGGCGCTCAATTATGTGGGGCCGCCAAAGTTATCGCCTGTCACCTATGGATTTTGAGGCTAACACCAAAGATGGTGTTGGTGTTGACTGGCCTGTCCGTTACGAGGACATTGCACCATGGTATTCTCACGTAGAAAAGTTTGCCGGGATTAGCGGAGAGGCGTTAGGCCTTCCTCAGCTGCCGGACAGTGAGTTTCTTCCTCCTATGAATCTTAACTGTGTGGAAAAAGAGCTGCGAAAGTCAATGAATGAAGAGTTTGGCCGCGTTCTTACAATCGGACGAAATGCAAACCTGACGCAGCCGCACAACGGACGCGGTAAATGCATGTATCGTAACCTTTGTAGCAGAGGTTGTCCATACGGCGGGTACTTCAGCAGTAACGCATCCACTCTTCCGGCTGCTGCTGCAACCGGCAACATGACGTTACGGCCTCACTCTATTGTGAATGCAGTTATTTATGATGAAGAAACCGGAAAAGCGTCCGGGGTACAAGTTGTGGATGAACAATCCGGCGAGATGTATGAGTATTATGCCAGGGTAATATTTCTGAATGCGTCTACGGTGGGATCAACAGCGATAATGCTGAACTCAAAATCAGACCGGTTCCCTAACGGGTTGGGAAATGATTCCGGTGAATTGGGTCATAATATGATGGACCATCATTTTCGTGTGGGTGCGAACGGTGTGTACGAAGGGATGGAGGATCAATACTATTGGGGGCGCCGGCCAACCGGGTTTTACATACCCAGGTACCGTAATCTTAATGGTAATGACCGCAATTATATTCGAGGCTTCGGTTACCAGGGTGGAGCAAGTCGTGAAGGTTGGGAACGAGGCGTAAGGGAACTCGCTATAGGATCAGAACTAAAAAATCTGGTATCAGCTCCCGGGAAATGGACCCTGGGCATGACCGCTTTTGGTGAAATGCTTCCGGATCATAGCAACAGAATGTGGCTTAACTACGATGAGACGGATAAGTGGGGCCAGCCGGTCATTGCCTTCGATGTTGAATTCAAAGAGAATGAATATAAGATGCGTGAGGATATGAAAAATGACGCTGCTGAAATGTTCGAAGCTATGGGATTGAGCAACATAACCACATTTGATGACCCCGGTGCACCCGGATTGGGAATTCATGAAATGGGAACAGCAAGAATGGGACGTGATCCAAATACGTCGGTTCTCAATGGCTGGAACCAGGTTCACTCAGTACCAAATGTGTTCGTCACCGACGGATCATGTATGACGTCGGCAGCTTGCCAAAACCCATCACTTACCTACATGGCTTTTTCAGCAAGAGCAGCTAATTACGCAGCCGAACAACTTAAGAAAGGTGATTTATAATGAGTACCGATAATAAGATTGACAGAAAAGAAGCAATAAAACGAGCCGGCCTCTTACTTGGAGGTGTCGTATTTGCACCGAATATTTTAGGCGTGCTCAATGGGTGTACTGCAACCCCGGGAGACTGGACACCGACTCTGTTTTCTAACGACCAGGCACGATTGGTTTCGGCTCTTGCTGATGTAATTCTTCCCGCTGATGATTCTCCGGCAGCCAGCGAACTGGGAGTACCCAAATTTATCGAAACGATGGTAGTTGAAGTATATTCAGATGTGCAGCAGGCGGAATTTTTAGAAGGCCTGAATAAGTTCGCAGATGATTACAGAACGGACATCGAAGCGGAATTCGCAGATGGATTTGATATCGACAAATATGATTTTACGTACTTCCAAAATCGATTGGCTATAGAAGAAGATCCTGCAAGAAATCCATTTTTCCTCTCTTTCAAAGAGCTTACACTGCTTGGATACTTTACGTCAGAAGTCGGAGCTAGTGAGGTTTTACGCTATCAAGCTGTTCCGGGCTCTTATGAAGGATGCATTCCCTATGAAGATGTTGGAAATACCTGGGCGACTGACTAACAAAGCTTGTTTTGTGCTTCATATTAACAAGCGTAATGTCAAATGACTGAGGCTGAAAGCAAGTCACTGGGTGAGTCATCTACAAATTGTATTGCTAAATAAACCTGACAAGTTTTTATTATAAAACCCAGTCTATGACTTTAAATAATTTAAATAACCGGAATAAATTAAATCATCCATTTTTGTTTACGAAAAAAGTAAACCTGCAGACTACCAAAGGAGTATCCTGATTTGAACTATTTAGATTGGGCAGTCATAACGGTTTATGCAGTAGGTCTTGTCTGGTTGAGTTACAATTTGAGTAAAGGTCAGACGGATGCCAGGGATTATTATCTGGGCGGAAATTCATTCAAATGGTGGCAGGTCGGGCTGTCTACTATGGCAACTCAGCTGGGGGCCGTGAGTTTTATTTCTGCACCTGCTTTTGTTGGGTTGAGAGAGGGGGGTGGTTTGCAGTGGCTCACCTATGAGTTTGCCGTACCTCTTGCAATGATATTGTTGATTGTGGTTATTTTCCCACCGCTTTACAAGTCGGGCGTTATCAGTATATACTCCTATCTGGAGCGTCGGTATAATGCTACGACCCGAAAATTGCTGAGCGGTGTCTTTCAGTTCAGCAGAGCGTTTGCTGCGGGTATAACCGTATATGCTGTGGCAATCGTACTCGAATCAGTCTTTCAAATTCCGCTTTGGGTTAATATTGTCATCACGGGTGTGATTGCCATTATTTATGATTACATGGGAGGTATAAAAGCCGTGATTGTATCTGATGTCATCCAGATGGGGATCCTTTTTCTGGGCTTTCTTTTTTGTTGTTTCTATGCTTTGGATCTATTGGGGGGATGGGAAAACTTTACGGCTAATCTGGACCAGGATCGACTCACCGCAGTAGATTTCTCAAATCTTGGTATTGGTTCAGGCAGCGAATTTGGTTTCTGGCCAATGGTATTAGGAGGATTCTTTTTGTACGCCTCCTACTATGGATGCGACCAAAGCCAGGCTCAGCGGATACTTTCATCAATGAATATGAAGGATGTTCGAAAGGCCCTGCTGTTTAATGGATTTTGCCGTTTTCCAACTGTTTTGTTGTATTGTGTGATGGGGCTGCTGATTGGAACCCTCGTTATGACAACGCCATCATTTTCCAGCCAGATTCCCGAGGGACAGTCAGATTATATGGTTCCGGTTTTTATCGTAGAGTATCTGCCTAATGGACTAATTGGCTTGCTCGTGGCTGCAATCATGGCAGCGGCTATGTCATCTCTCGATTCTGCTCTCAACTCACTGAGCGCGGCAACTGTACAGGATTTCATCTTACCGGGAAAAGATAAATCAGAAATGACAGATGCCAGGCAACTATCACTGTCAAAGAAGTATACGTTAATCTGGGGCGTCATTTGCGTGATTCTGGCATTTGCGGCCGGAAATATCGCTCCTACAATTATTGAAGCTATTAATAAAGTAGGGTCGTTATTTTATGGGCCTATTATCGCCACTTTTTTACTTGCCATGCTCACCAGCCGGGTAACGGGTAAGGCGATAAACATTGGAATAGTGGCTGGTGTACTATTCAACTTTATGCTTTGGATATTCTTTGAGGACGTCGTTTTCTGGTTCTGGTGGAATGCCACTGGATTCGTCGTCACTGCCACCGTTGCTTTAATTCTGACCGCAGCTGGTAAGGATAAAAGAGAAACCGATAGCATTGTAGATCCGGATCATATTGAACCCCGTTGGAAAGAAACAACCATTATGGGAGCCTATTTTATATTCATCGTTTTGGTAAGCATGTACTTGGGCTTCTTTCTGTGATAAACTAACAGTTTAAAAAGCATTTTCACTTTTCGATTTTTAATCCTTAAAGTGCTTTGGATCACGCATAGAGATACAGTTTTTTAACGGGCGATCGGTATCAGTAAGACGATTGACCTCAATTAAACAGTTCAGACGGGCAGTACATGCAGAGCCTGCTCAAATATGATCGAATGTTATACTCTTTTGTGAGACAATCTGTTGACGAGAAAATCATCATTATAAAACAGAAAAGCGCAATTTTAGGTATCTGTTGACCATAAATGTTGGTACATTTATAAAAATTTGTGACAAATGCCTGATTGGCTGTTGATTGCTTTTGAAAAGTTCTGTTTTAACGTTCTTTACCCGGAGATTTATCAATTTGATGAAGACGCATACATTGAGACCGTTTGTTTTTATAGTCATATCAATATTTTCAGTTCTATCACTCACTTCATGCGGTGGTGAAGACACCCTTGGGATGGAGGATGAAGCCTATCAAAAAGCAGTCTCTGATTTTTATGTGAGTTTAGCTGCGAGTCAGACAGAAGAGGCAAGATTCGCCTTTAATAAAATGAATGAAGTTGCCACAGCATTTCCCGGGGAACCGGCAGCATGGGCTAATCTGGGCGTAATGGCGATGAGGCAGGGGAATTACGATCTGGCTGAAGAACGTTTTGGACAGGCCCTTGAACTGGCTCCCCAAAACAGCACCATACTTTTTTTGTCAGGCATTTTTGAAAACCGGCGTGGAAACATTGATGCGGCTGTTGTGAGTTTGCGAACTGCCCTTGAGTACGATCCGGGTAATCATCGCATACAATTTGCTTTAATCAATGAACTTGAGCGTCAGGATGATGTGGCTAATGCAGAAGAAATTGTGAGCAGAATGGAAGCTCTATTTAATGAGATTCCGCTTAACCAGGCCGTTCAGTTTGAAACTGCCCGCATTGCGGCAAAAGAGCAGGAGAGAGAGTTGCTTATTGAAGCTGTTTCAGCGATGGCCGGCAATAGCAATCGATGGTCTGTGGAGGCGCGGGACCTTTTTCAAATTGTAGAAGAGGCAATTCAGGAAGAACAGTTTGCCGATCTTAACTTTGAACTGACCTTCTTGAGAAATGCTGTTGAACCAACGGCAGCTTTTCAGGCGGATCTTCGCGACATACGACTTGAACCGAACCAGGTAGGGTTTCTGATTGATCAATTTATCGTTCTTCCGCAGCCCCGGTTTCGTGCATCTGAGCCTGATTTAGCGATTTCTTTTTCTGACTTTGATGGAAATGACCTGCCTGATAAGTCGCCATTCATAAAATCTGCTACACTCCTGGAAGACCGTCCGCCATTTTCGCTTTACGTGGAAGATGGCAGCCTGATACTTGATGCCGAAGTAAGTCTTCCCGTGCCGGTCTCTGATGCTTCCGGTCGAATATCACCCAGCGTAATGGCTGAAATCGATTTCAACTACAATTTCAGGAATGATATTGCGCTTGCAGGCGACCAGGGATTCAAACTTTACCGGCAGGAAGAAGACCAGTCGTTTACGGATATCACATCAATGCTCGGACTTTCAGCTGATGTGATAAATGGAAGCTATAATGGCGTGTGGCCAGCCGATGTGGACCTTGACGGCGATCTCGATTTAGTATTGGCTCCACAAAGTGATGCTGCCTTTGCACTACGGAACAACTCAGATGGTACGTTTACTTCGATTTACCTTTTTGATGATATGCCGGTAGCCGTTGATTTTCTCTGGGCAGACCTGGATAACGATGGTGCATCGGATGCCCTCTTTTTAGCTGATTCAGGAGAGCCAAAGCTTTATTTGAATCAACGCTCTTCAATATTTACGTCATATACTGACCTTCCCCCAGCCGGCGATGTCATTTCATTTACCATTTCTGACATCGATGCAGACGGCACATTTGACGTGCTGATGCTCAATGAAAACGGGACGGTCAATCGAATGGAGTACGATTCGGACCTGGATAACTGGAATCTGATGCCGCTGATTAATATTGAACAGGTGGGTGAAGAATCTGAACCGGTGTCGGAACCGGCATCAATATTTTCAAACGATATTGACAATAATGGAAGTCTGGATATTGTATTGTCTTCCATGGATGGTACTGACATCTGGCTGAGTAACAGCGACACGGAATTTGTGCGGGTCAGTGGGATTGAATTGCCCGGAGGGGTCACGTCAGTATTTGATCTCAGCGGAAATGACAGGCTTGATTTGATTGGGATTGATGCTGAGGGATCAATTTTCCAGAAAGTAAACTCAGGCAGCCTGAATTATAATGCACGCTCAATTCGAGCACGTGCATCAGGCCCGGAAGGGGACCAGCGCATTAATTCGTTTGGTATAGGCGGGGAGATGGAAATACGTACCGGTCTTCTCTACCAAAAACAGCTTATTGAATCACCGATTGTTCACTTTGGCCTCGGTTCAAATGAAGAGGCGGACATGCTTCGAATTATTTGGCCGAATGGATCGGTACAGGCTGAATTTGCAGAACTTGGCATGGGATCCACGATTTTTAATGAACAGATTTTGAAAGGCTCCTGTCCGTGGCTATTCACCGATGGCGGTGACGGTCTGGAATTTATTACAGATATTTTATGGCGATCACCGCTGGGGCTTCGCATCAACGCACAGGAAACAGCCGGCGTCATTCAGACACTCGACCGGGTTAAAATTCCCGGCGATAAGCTAACAGAAAAAGATGGATTTTATGATGTAAGGGTGACAGCAGAACTTTGGGAAACGCACTTCTTTGACCATGTGAGCCTGGTTGCTGTCGACCATCCCGAACACACGGATATCTTTGTGGATGAACGGTTTGTCTTTCCGGCTCCTGATTTGTCTACACAGGCGATGACCAAGCCAAAACCTGTAGCATCTGTGACCGATCAAAATGAAACAGACTGGACAGAGACCGTATCAGAACGTGACGGCACGTACATGATTCCCTTTGAGAAATCGAGCTACCAGGGAATTGTTAAAGAACACTTTGTAGAGATTGAACTGGGTGACGATGTGCCGATGGAAAAACCGGTATATCTTATTGCTTCAGGCTGGTTAAGACCCACCGACAGCTCCATCAATCTGGCGATAAGTCAGGGAGATCGTGAAGCGCCGCAAGGCATCCGAGTTGATATCTCTGATGGAAACGGTGAGTGGGCCACGCTTCATGAGAACTATGGCGTTCCTGCAGGAAAAACCAAGACCATTCTTTTGGAGTTGAATGAGGTGTTTGATACTCCATCCAACAGAAAAGTCCGATTTTACACTACCTCAGAAATTCACTGGGATTCAATCCATTGGGCGACGGGTGTGCCGCAAAATCAAATTACTGAAACAACCTTGGAACCATTAAAAATGGATCTCCGATATCGCGGATATTCGGAGTGGGTTCGGGAAGATTCAATATCACCGATGCTGCCGGTATATGCCGAGTTATCCTCATCACACCAGCGCTGGCGAGATCTCATTGGCTATCATACCCGATTTGGAGACGTAAGTGAACTGCTTGCAGATATCGATGATCGATACGTCATAATGAACGCCGGTGATGAAATGTTGTTTGAGTTTGAGTATCCCGGAGAGCCGGAACCCGGATACACGCGTAGTTTTATTTTGGTTTCTGATGGCTGGGTAAAAGATGGCGATTACAACACAGAAGCATCGAAAACCGTTACTCCACTGCCTTATCACGGGCAGACTGACTATGACTATGGCAGCGGTCAGGATATCACACAGGATCCTGTATATCAGCGTCACAAAAAAGACTGGGTAAACTACCACACACGTTTTGTGACACCTGAACCATTTAGATCAGCACTGCTTTTTGATCGTGACTAAACAGAATATTTATTTATCATGAACAAACAACGCGTTATACAGATTTTTGTCATCCTGTTCTTTGTGAGCCTGCTCCTGGCTCCGGCAGCGATGAAACAGTTCAAAAGCTGGCAGGCAGAAGAGGTGCCTGACAATGCCGATGAAATTATAGACCGCTACGGTTTTTATCTCGAAGAAGTCTCTAATGAGATTGGTGTAGATTTTACACATGTCCGCCCTGAACTTGATTCGAAAATTGAGCACATCAATCCTCAAATTGCATCGGTGGGAGCTTCAGTCTCTGTATCTGATGTGAACAATGATGGATATCCGGATTTTTATCTCACCAATAGCGAATATGGAACCCAGAATGCTCTTTACATCAATCAAGGCGATGGCACATTTGAAGATCGAGCCGGCGAAATGGGAGTTGCTGATCTGAATATTGATGGTTCGGGTGTATCGATGGGGTCTGTATGGGGAGATCTGAACAATGACGGTTTTGAAGACCTGTTCGTGTATAAGTGGGGACGCCCTGAACTGTTCTTGAACGATTCAGGCTCGCAGTTTACCCGAATTACAGACTCGGCAGGTTTACCACAATGGATGAATGCTAATACTGCTGTTTGGATGGATTATGATAATGATGGTCTGCTAGACTTGTTTCTCGGCGGATATTATCATGAGGATGTCGATTTCTGGAATTTGGAAACAACCCGCATCATGCCGGATAGCTACGAGTATGCAACAAATGGCGGGCGTAATTTTCTGATGAAAAATAATGGTGACGGTACATTTACGGACGTTACTGAAGAGACGGGTCTGCTTGATACACGTCGCTGGTCACTGGCAGCCTCAGCAGCTGATTTAAACGGTTCTGGGTATATCGACTTGGTGGTAGCAAACGATTACGGCGTAGATGAACTCTATCTAAACCAAAATGGCGAAACCTTTATAAATGCAAGCGAAAGTACCGGAATTGGATTCATTCCTAAAAGCGGTATGAGCGTATCATTTGGCGATGTAATGAATCGCGGACAGCTCAGCATATACATTACCAATATTTCTGAGGCGGGAGTATTAATGCAGGGTAACAACCTTTGGGTACCATCGAGACAGGCTTCAGCTGATGAACTTGAATTTCAAAATCTGGCTGGAAACCTTGGTGTTGAAATTGGTCAGTGGGGGTATAGCGGTAAACTTCTGGATCTTAATAACGATGGAAATCTGGATCTTTATGTCGCTAATGGGTTTGTATCTGATGAACCAAATACAGATTACTGGTATGACTATACGAAAGTGGTTGGCGGAAACCGGAATGTTATTATCGATGCAAACAACTGGCCGGCTATGAATGGACGTACGTTTTCCGGCTATCAAACGAACAAGATCTGGATGAATGACGGAGCGGGACGTTTCAGGGAAGTATCATCGGCAGTAGGGGGTGCGTTAAATCTTGACAGTCGCGCTATTGCAGCCATTGATATTGATCTGGATGGGGCGCAGGATATGATTATCGCCAATCAAAATGGCCCGGTTAAAATATACAAGAACAGAGTTCGTGAAGACCATAACTGGATATCATTTGATTTGGAAGGCACGGCCAGTAACCGCAGTGCCATTGGGGCAACCATCCGGCTTGTTTGGGATGAAGATGGCAGGCAAGTGATCAAAGAAGTCAGTGGCGGCGATGCGTTCAGCAGCCAGAGTCAGCGTGCTGTTCATTTCGGGCTCAAACAAACAGAAAGGATTGACAGAGTAGAAATCAGTTGGCCGTCGGGTAATCTCCAAACAATTGAAAATCCTGAGATCAATAAAATACACACGATAGCAGAACCACAGGATGTATGAGTAAAGTAGCAACGACCGGATTTTTAAGTAAGGGTATCACAATTCCAAAACAGTATTTTGCACCACTGCTGATTACGGGAATTCTTCTGGCCGCGCATATATCATTCGGGATACTCGATAGCTATCAAAAACTGCTAACAGCTATTACGTTTGCTGTTTTAACGGAGCTCGTCCTTCACAGGGTTGTTACCGGCAAATTTCGAAACCTGAGCAGTGCGTATGTATCGGGTATTAGCGCAGGGATTCTTGTTCGATCGCCTCTTTTCTGGCCTTTTGCACTGTGTGCGGCAATTTCGATTGCATCAAAATATGTGCTTCGGTATAAAGGCCGGCACCTGTTCAATCCTACCAATTTTGGAGTGGTGGCTATTATTTTTATCGCCTCGGACAGCGCAGCCGTATTGAGTATCCAGTGGGGAAACAACATGTGGGCCATGTTTGTGATCTGGGCTGTTGGGTTGATATCTCTCTGGAAAATAAACAGGCTGAATATTACGCTGACCTACATCGCATCATTTATTGTGTTTGCATGGGTGCGTGCCCAGTTTACCGGTGATCCATTTTTGGCAGAAGTCGCGCCGCTGACAGGCCCCATGTATCAGCTATTTGCTCTGTTCATGATGACGGATCCAAAAACAACGGTTAAGAGCCGAATGGGGCAAAATGCCGTGGCATTCTCTATCGCCCTGCTCGAAATGATTTTACGTCTCAATGAAGCCGTATACGCTCCATTTTACGCTCTGTTTATAATCGGGCCCATTGCCCTGATTATTGAAGATCAAATTCATCAGCGTAAACTGGCAAATAAACCGAAAGATGAAATAGCTGCAGCCAGCGCTTCATGACCGGGTGATTGAAACCGTTGACTTTTGTGTAATTTAGAGACTGTATAGTTTAGAAGATGTATACTAGATGTGCCCGAAAAGACAGTCGAATTGGATACTTAAAGATTTAAATATTTTCTGACGTCATGAAGACTATCAAACAGGAATTCACAGTTCCATTTTCTTACCATGTGGAGTTTACAGAGAATCTGTTTGATATGTCCAACAGACTTTTTGTTGATACCATCAAGAATAAAGATACCTCCCTGAAACCGTCTGTTCTTTTCGTTTTTGACAGTGGCATGTACAGTCACCATCCAGAGCTTATGAAAGAGATTACCGAATACTCAGCTAAACATTCGGATCATTTTTCACTTGTATCTGAACCGGTAATTATTCCCGGCGGTGAAAGAGCGAAAAATGATCCAACTAACGTTCAGATGATTCTGGAAGCAATTGAAAGTGCAGATATAGATCGCCACTCTTACGTAGCTGTAATAGGTGGCGGTGCAGTGACCGATACTGCCGGCTATGCAGCCGCAATAGCACATCGCGGAATTCGGCTCATCAGAATACCGACAACGGTACTTGCACAAAATGATGCAGCTGTAGGCGTGAAAAACGGAGTGAACGCTTATGGAAAAAAGAATTTTCTTGGCACGTTTGTGCCACCCGTTGCTGTACTCAATGATTTCTCATTTTTGAATACACTTGACGACCGTCAATGGCGGGCCGGCATCTCCGAGGCTGTGAAGGTTGCACTGATAAAGGATGCAAGATTTTTTGTAGAACTTGAAAAGAACGCAGGGGCCTTAAAAAGGCGCGACAGAAAAACAATGTCGTCACTGATTTATCGATGCGCAGAACTGCATCTCGAGCATATTTCAACATCCGGCGATCCATTTGAACGCGGCACATCCCGTCCGCTTGATTTTGGTCATTGGGTAGCCCATAAGCTGGAACAGCTAACAAATTACAAGCTGTTGCACGGTGAAGCTGTTGCAATTGGAATAGTGGTAGATACAATTTATTCGAAGCTCAAGGGCTTTATAACGGAAGATGAGTGTGACAGGATCATTCGACTGTTCAGAAATTGCGGGTTTAAACTATATGTGCCTGAATTGGAGAGTAATCTGGATGACCCATCCAATATAAATTCAGTACTTCATGGATTGCAGGAGTTTCGGGAGCACCTGGGTGGTGAACTCACCATCATGCTGCTGGATACAATTGGCAGAGGAGTTGAAGTGCACGAGGTAGATGTGATTCTGTACCGTAAAGCAATCGACGAGCTTCGAAACCGTGAAAAGGAACTGGTTTAATACAGGATACTCTATGAAGCACCCCTCGAATCCGGAAGCTCATTTCACCTACTGCACCAATATTCATCCAGGTGAAGAGTGGCCGGGTCATTTTAAAGAGATAAAAAAGCATCTTCCTATTCTGAAATCCAGATTATCTCCTGAGACTGTATTTGGGGTAGGTTTAAGGCTTTCTGCAAAGGCTGCTGTTCAGCTGAAAAAAGAAGATCAACTTGAAAATTTCAGGAAATGGCTGTCGGATAACGGTCTTTATCTGTTCACAATTAATGGGTTTCCGTACGGTAGTTTTCATGGCGAGCGTGTGAAAGATAACGTTTATGCACCTGATTGGACGTCATCTGATCGGCTCTCCTACACGAATAATCTTATTGATATACTTGCTTCTCTTCTACCTGAGGGAGTTGACGGCGGAATTTCCACATCACCTGTATCTTACAAGTATTGGAAGAAAGCTGAATCTGGATTAGAATCAATCTTCATGCTGGCATCCCTGAATATGTCGAGAACGGCATTGAAAATGGCTCGTGTGCTCGAAGAAACCGGGAAGATGATACATCTCGACATCGAACCTGAACCGGATTGCCTGCTTGAGACGGGTGCAGAAACCATTCAGTTTTTCAAAGAACACTTGATTCCAAATGGGTCTGAATTTTTGAGCAATGAGTATGGATTGATGCCTGATGAAGCAGAAAAAATTCTGAGGCAACACATAGGTGTATGTTACGATACCTGCCATTTTGCTTTAGAATATGAAAATGCTGAAGCTGCCATTGAAGCATTCGAAGCCGAGGAAATCAGGATCGGGAAAACGCAGGTTAGTTCGGCGCTGAAGGTTAATTGGGAGCGCCCCGGAATTTCAGTCAATAACGTGTTGTCACGACTGAAAACGTTTGATGAGCCTGTTTATCTGCACCAGGTGATTGAAAAGAGAAAAGACGGATCTTTTCACCAATATCGGGATTTGCCAGAGGCCCTGGATCAATTTGATGCATCACAGGCAAGTGAGTGGCGAATTCACTTTCACGTACCGCTGTTTCTTGATGAGTTCGGTGAACTGACCTCAACCCGTGATCATATTCAGTCTGCCTTGCCCATTTTGTTGGGAAATACCGGCTGTACCCATTTCGAAATAGAGACTTACACGTGGGACGTACTGCCGGAGAGCTATAAAACCGGTCTTACGGATTCTATCGAACGGGAATATCGCTGGGTTTTCGGATTAATGACCTGAATACAGCTTTTTTGTCAAACAAAAAACGGTTCAACAGAAAACTTTGTGGATAAAAGTGAGAAATTAATTGATGACTAAACTCTGGCCTTTTAATAATCTACACTGTCAAATCTCGTTGCTTTTGCAGATCCTTCCACTTTCCCAAAAAGTATGGGCTGCGTGTCAGGATTGTAGATGACAAGTGCATTTGCTAGTTAGAGGGCGGCGTAGTTACAGCGTCGATTTTTAGTACCGTCAAGTAATCACGCCGCCCTTTTATCCAGTAATACTTGAGTCATCCTATGTTTGCCTTGAACCGATTGAAGAAGAATCTGCAAAAGCAAGACGTTTCATACTATTAAACGAAATCAATAACTGCTTTTACAAATTTAATGACTCACCTGGATTGTTGAGACTACAATGAGTTCTTTTTTTAAGTAATTCTTATATTCACCCACAAAGTTTCCTGTTGAACCCAAGGAACAAAATGCCTTTGAGTGTTCATTAAGAAAAGACCTATGTATAAAAAGCTTTTCATTGTCATTTGTACAATCACTTTTTCTGGCTGTTCAACTTCTCTTATGTTTATTTCGACTGACCAGCCAAATCAGCTTAAAGACTTAAACCGGGAAATTAAAAATGCGAGAGGTATCATTGATCAAAACAATGGGGATGAGATAAACGCCAGAATCGTAAAAGTAACCGCAGATTCTGTGTTTTATATTAGTTCCGAAGCAAATTCAATCCCAACCTCTAACGTTAGCTCCATTCGAGTAGGCTCAAAAGCGCGTGGTTTTTATCTCCTTGGTATCGCATTAACGGGTTATGGTGTTTACCAGCTTTCCGGAGTTGATAGTGCACCCAGTTTAGGCGATGGGCTGGGCAAACTTTATGGTGGTTTTGGTTTAATTGTGCTTGGGGGCGGCGCACTAACTTTGGGTTATTATGATTTTGAGCGAACATACTATATCAATTAATCCAAATGGCTTTATTTAGACCATGCCGCAATGCCAATGAGGATTTAGTATGACATTTGAAGAAGATTTTTAGCATTTCGTTGCCCAAATGATTTGATTATCATAAATGGAGAATATCGATTTAATATTTGATAGACTTCCGGTTTTTAAATTTTGAGTCATACATGAACAGAACTGCAGTACTAAACGTCGTAGGGCTTACACCTGATCTTATTGGCGACCAAACACCAAATCTTAAAAAGTGGTTTGAGCGTGGAAAGGTGACGCCAGTCAAGGCGATGCTGCCCGCCGTGACCTGTTCTGTTCAGGCAACCTATCTTACCGGAAAAATGCCCGACACTCACGGAATTGTAGCCAATGGATGGTATTTCAGGGAGATGGATGAGATTAAGTTCTGGCGGCAGTCGAACAAGCTGGTTCAGTCTGAAAAAATCTGGGAGAAGCTTAAGAAAGAGAATCCGGACTTTAAATGCGCCAACCTGTTTTGGTGGTACAACATGAACTCTTCGGTCGATTACCTGATTACGCCAAGGCCGATATATAGAGCGGATGGGGTGAAGATTCCGGATGTGTATACCAAGCCTGCCTCTCTCCGGGATGACTTGCAGAAAAATCTGGGTCAGTTTCCGCTATTTAATTTCTGGGGGCCAAATACAAAAATTGAATCGAGTGAGTGGATCGCAGATTCTGCGATACATACCGAAAATGAGTATTCGCCGACACTTTCTTTGGTCTACCTTCCTCATTTAGACTACAACCTGCAGCGGGTTGGCCCCGGTCATCCTGATGTGGAGAGTGACCTGAAGGAGATCGACCGTGTTTGTGGCAAGCTTCTCAATTTTTATGAGGAGAGGGGTATTAGGGTTATTGTATTGTCTGAATACGGAATTGATGCCGTCAACCGCCCTGTCTCACTGAATCGGCTGCTCCGAAAAGAAGGGTACATCACGGTTCGAGAAGAGATGGGAGGAGAAATACTTATTCCGGGAACCAGCCGGGCGTTTGCTGTTGCCGATCACCAGATTGCGCACATTTATATCAAAGAGGAAGAGGAAATTGATCGAATTAAAGCGCTGATCGAGAAAGTTGATGGAGTTGCTGCTGTGCTTGATGAAGATGGAAAAAAAGAGCATCACTTAGACCATCCACGATCGGGTGAACTCGTGGCCATTGCCGAACCAGATGCCTGGTTTACTTACTATTACTGGCTTGATGATGAGAAAGCTCCCGATTTCGCACCGACCGTTGATATTCATACAAAACCAGGATACGATCCGGCTGAATTATTGATAGATCCTGCCATCCGCCTGCCAATGGTAAAAGCAGGTTTGCGGCTTCTGCAAAAGAAACTTGGCTTTCGGTATAAAATGGATTTAATTCCTATCGAGGGATCAGGGGTCAAAGGATCGCACGGCAGAATTCCTGATTCAGTTAACAAAGGCCCGCTGGTTGCAACACAACAGGCCGGGCTTCTGAATAGTGACATTCTAAAACCAACGGATATATTCGATTTAATTTATCGCCATGTGACGGAATAGTTGTCAAACCAAATTTAATTTCAGACTCATACACCCGTACTTTAGCTTTATGAAGCATCATTATACAGCGCTATTTAAACTTACCGGTATCACTCTATGTTTGCTGACACTGATCAGCTGCTCTTCTGAACCTGACACACAATTCAGGTTGATGTCACCGTCTCAAACGGGAATTGAATTTCAGAATGATGTTTCAAGCACCCGTGATTTCAACATTGTGAATTATATGTATTTCTACGATGGAGCCGGTGTATCTGCAGGTGATGTAAATAATGATGGACTGACGGATCTCTTTTTCGTTGGCAATGAAGTGCCAAACAGGCTGTACCTAAATCGCGGCGAGTTTAATTTTGAGGATGTCACAGAATCGGCAGGCATCACTGACGACAGTACGGCGTGGTCAACAGGTGTGACTATGGCAGATGTAACAGGGGATGGTTATCTGGACATATATGTAAGCCGTGTAAACTACCTTAACAAATCGGGCCGAAATCAGTTTTTTGTAAATAACGGTGACGGTACATTCACGGAAAGAGCAGAGGAGTTTGGAATTGATTTTGAGGGTTATTCTACCCAGGCAGCATTTTTTGACTATAACAACAGCGGCCGGTTGGATCTCTTTATTTTGAATCAATCATTTCATTCTGAGAGATCTTATGGACAGGCTGACTTGCTTCGTAATGAGTTCGATCCGAAGGCCGGGGATCGGTTGCTCAGAAACGATGGCGCTACCTTTACTGACGTCACAGAAGAAGCGGGCATTTACAGCAGCAGCCTGGGGTATGGGCTGGGCGTAGCTATAAGCGACATTGATTTGGATGGCGATCCTGATATCTATGTTGGCAACGATTTTCACGAAAAAGACTATCTCTATTTGAATAATGGAGATGGCACGTTTACCGAATCCCTTTATGATTTTATTGGCCATACAAGTAACGCCTCAATGGGCAATGATATAGCAGATATGACCAATGACGGTTACCCGGATATTGTCTCGCTTGACATGATGCCCGATAACCATGAATCGTTTTTACGTTCGGGCGGACCCGACCTTGTCGTAGTCGAAGAAACAAAAAAGAACTTTGGGTTCGGAAATAAAAATGCCCGAAATACCGTGCAGATCCATCGGGGATTAAATCCGGACGGTGAACCGTTTTTTAGCGAGATGGCATTCACACTAGGAATGGCCAGAACCGACTGGAGCTGGGCATCACTGTTTGCGGATTTTAACAACAGCGGATCAAAAGATCTTTTTGTAACCAACGGAATGGTTCATCGTCCCAACGATCTGGATTATATTCGCAGGGTGGGTAATTTCAGAGACAGGAGCTCGGGAGATCGTACGTCCGTTGAAGAATTCGAGTCGATTCAATATATGCCTACCATTTTCACACCTAACTATATGTATCGGAATGATGGAGATTTGCAGTTTACAGATGTCACCAATGAGTGGGGATTTAGCCAGCCGTCTTATTCAAGTGGAGCAGTTTACGCAGATCTGGATAATAACGGTATGCTTGACCTTGTGGTGAGTAACGTGAATATGCCACCATATATCTATAAAAACGGTGCAGTTCAAGATTCTTCCAGCAACTATTTAAAAGTAAGGCTGGAAGGCAGCGAAATGAACAAAACAGGTCTTGGCACAAAGGTTATAGGATATGCTGGGGATGACAAATTCTACGTCGAACAGATGCCAACCCGCGGGTTTCAGTCATCTGTAGATCCTGTTCTTCATATAGGATTGGGAGATTATACGTCATTAGACTCTATGCTCGTCATCTGGCCTGACGGACAATATCAAACATTAGAGAACCTGGATGCCAATAATGAAGTGGAACTTGTTTACGGTGATTCTAATGGCTCATTTGATTACGAACGGTTGCACAGAAATTACGAATCAGCAGTGTTTTCAGGTATTGACGACATGCTGCCAGCAGGTATGGACCACATAGAAAATGAATACAGCGATTTTTCCCAGGAACCACTCATTCCTTTCTATTTGAGCAGCGAGGGGCCTGCTGTCGCTGTGGGAGATGTTACAGGCAACGGATTGGATGACGTTTATATCGGCAGTGCCCACAGGGAACAAGCAAAGCTTTACCTGCAGCTGGAGGAAGGAAAGTTCTCGCTATCGAATGGAGAATTATTTGAAAGAGAAGCTCTTTTTGAAGATGTAGATGCCCTCTTTTTTGATGCAAACGGAGATGAGCATTTGGATTTGTATGTGGTCAGTGGCGGCGGTCAGCTATTTCAGTCAGGAGCTGCACATCAGGATAGGCTATATATCAATGATGGCAATGGAACATTTACCAAATCAACTGCTGGTTTACCCGACCTGGAGGTAAATGGCAGCGTGGTTATAGCAGAAGATTATGACGGGGATGGAGATATGGATTTGTTTGTTGGCGGAAGGTCGAAGCCATGGGATTATGGTCAGTCGCCTGACCATGCAATTCTGCGAAATGACGGGTCTGGAAATTTTGAGAATATAATAGCCCAATTGGCACCTGAGCTGGAAACAATAGGCATGATCACAGATGCTACTTGGGCTGACTATACAGGTGACGGGAGCCCCGACCTGATTATTGCCGGAGAATGGATGCCGATCTCTGTGTTTGAAAACCGGGGAGACTCATTTGTGAATATTACCTCTGAACTTGGTCTGGACCAATATCCGGGAATGTGGCAATCAATTGAGGCTAACGATTTGAATAATGATGGCACTATAGACTTGATTGCCGGAAATTTCGGCACAAATAATCGTATGGCAGCAAGTCCGGAAAGCCCGGTATCGCTGATCATCAAAGATTTTAATGATAACGGCTATACCTCAGGCTTAGTCACAATCGAAAGTGATGGAAAAGAGAAGCCATTTGAACAGCTGGATGAACTTCTACAGGAGTTCCCACAACTGGCACAAAATGTAAACAGCTACGATGATTTTGCAAACAAATCAGTTTCTGAGCTGTTTGGAGAAGATGCAGTAACCGGGGCTGTTCGGAAAAGGATTACAGAGTTAAAATCGGTTGCAATTTTTAACCGGGGTGTAAATACTGCAGAAATTGTTTCTCTGCCTGTTGATGCACAGTCTTTTCCAGTAAAATCAATTATAACAATTGAAAAAGAGGGCAGCAATAATGAACTGTTACTTGTAGGTAATCACTACGGGGTAAAGCCCAGTTACGGAGGACGTCAGGATGCCGGGTATGGCCTGCATGTCAGGTATTCTGCAGATGTTGGCTTTCAAACGCTAACGCATCAGGATAGCGGCTTTTATGTAGAAGGGGATATGCGGACGATTGACTCAATAAAAATTGGCAGTGAGATTTATTATTTGGCAGGCATAAATAATGATGCATTTAGGCTTTTTCAAAGGAATTAAAAAATTCAGGCAGTACGATATTCTGTAAGTAATGGCTACCTGTTACATGAGAGTTAAATATCTGTAATTGCATTAAATAGATTCAATTTTGCACCTGACAAAATTTGGAGTGAAGTACTCTCAAACATATGCTTATTTTCTCAAATCAAGACCTAACCCCGAAAAATAATTTTGTCTCCGAAGGGTGAAAACCCCTCTGTTTAGCAAAAAATTGTTGCAGGCGTGCTTCAAAATGTAAAAATTTTAAAAATGGGAGACGCCGATTAAGTTATTGTTAGCGAACAAGAAAGCGCTTACAGCATAATTTATTTCTACTTCCTTCTACAGTAAAACACTATGCCTTAACTACTTGTGACAATTCTTAGAAGAACTACCTGTAAAAACTTTTATATATGGAAGGGCTTTTTTATCATTACATTGATTTCCGGTCAGATATCAAAAGCCTTCATTATATTCGATAGACAATAAGGTAATTAAATGGCCAATGATTTGAATCAAAACAATAACTGAGGAACAAATAATATGAATGGAAAATGGCTACGAAAGGCGACTTTTTCGGAAGGCGCTTTTAAACATCTATCTGCATGTTTCAGTCGAGCCGGTGCTTCTGCCCGATTGTTAATGACAGCAATTCTGATACTTGGAATTGGTATAACAAGCTCTATCGCACAGGATCGGGTAACTGTTACCGGTACTGTAACAGATGCAGCCGACGCTTCACCACTGCCTGGTGTTAATGTTGTGGTACAAGGCTCGATGGAAGCAACAGGAACTGGAATAGGAACGACAACAGGAATGGACGGAACGTATGAAATTGATGTTCCCGAGGACCTTAATGTTCTTGTATTTACCTACATCGGATATCAAAGAATAGAAGTTTCTATTGATGGTAGAACTCAAATTGATGTTCAGATGCAAGAAGATCTTCAGCTTCTGGATGACATAGTTGTTGTGGGTTATGGTGTACAGGATACGAAAGAAATAACCTCTTCCGTGACAGCAATAGACGAAGCTGAATTTAACCAGGGGAATGTTAATGACCCGGCTCAGCTTCTCCAGGGTAAAGTTCCTGGCCTGACAGTAAGTAACAGGGGCGGAAATCCGAATGCTGGCTCAACAATCAGGCTTCGTGGCCTTTCCACAGTCGGTGCCAATACTGAACCACTTGTCGTAATAGACGGTGTGATTGGTGCTTCACTTGATAATGTAGATCCAAACGATATTGAATCAGTAAACGTACTCAAAGACGGTTCTGCTGCAGCGATTTACGGAACACGTGGTTCCTCAGGTGTTATTATTGTAACAACAAAATCTGGTGGACAAGTTACCGGAGCCGATGGCGGTAATGTTCAGATTAGCTATAACGGCTATGTCTCACTGGCAACAGTCGCAAACGATCAGCCTGTTATGTCTCCTGCAGAATATATAGAAGCAGGCGGTAACGATCTGGGTGGAAGAACCGATTGGCAAGACCTTGTGACGCGTGATGGAGTTTCAAACGTTCATAACCTTGCAGTTTCCGGGGGTAATCGTACAACGAATTATCGTGTATCAACAAACCTCAGAAATGTTCAGGGTGTCCTTGAAAATTCTGGATTTGATCAAATTAACGCTCGTGCTAATATCAGCCATAATGCATTCAATAATCGTCTGAATTTAAATCTGACCGCGTCTACAACAAAGCGCGACAGAGAAAACTCATTTGAAGAGGCTTTGCGATATGCCGTTCTTTACAATCCAACAGCCCCTGTTAGATTTGACAACGGTGAATTTTTTCAGGCTATTCTTTTCGATAACTTCAATCCTGTGGCCATTATTGACCAGAATGTAAACGAAGGTCAGTCTAAAGACATCAACTATAACCTCCAGGGTCGTTTTGATGTGCTTGATAATCTCGCAGTTCATGCGAATTACGCACGGCAGTTTAACTCGTTCTCGAATGGTGAATTTTATCCAAGTACCTCTTTCTTCAGAGGGCTTAACAGAAACGGCCTTGCTCGCCGGTACTTCCAGGATGGAGATTTCACGCTCTTTGAATCGTATGCTGCGTACACCGAATCGTTTTTCAATAATCTTGATATGACGTTGACGGGTGGGTATTCATACCAGGAACAGTTTACTGAAGGCCTGACGCTGGAACTCGGTAACTTCCCTTCTAATGTTAATGGCTATTATGACATCGAGCTCTCCGGTGATCGTGTTATTGGTGGCCCGGGTAACGTGATTGTTGAAAGTTTTGCGACGCCTGAGGAAAAAATTATTGCTTTCTTTGGTCGCTTAAACACAACGTTTGATAACGGTATTTTTCTTAATGCGTCTATTCGTCACGAAGGATCTACCAAACTAGGTGAAGAAAATCAGTGGGGATGGTTCCCGGCTGCGAGTATCGGAACCGAGCTGACGAACTACTTTGACCTTGACGTCGTGAACCAGCTGAAGGTAAGATTTGGCTACGGTGTAACCGGTGCACTTCCCGGCCCGAATGGTCTGGCACAGGATCTTTACGCATATGACTTTGCTGCCGGCGGCACTGTGAATTTCATACGTGATGCAAACAACGAACTTAAGTGGGAAGAGAAAACGGAATATAATCTTGGGTTTGACTACGGACTATTCGAAAATCGACTGACAGGTTCTCTGGATATCTATCAAAGAGACATATCAGACTTTATTCTTGAAGTACCGGTCCCAACCGATCAGTTTGCGTCAGGATCTCAGTTCCAGAATGCTGGTGAACTCCAAACTCAAGGGATCGAATTTTCAATCAG
>Ga0102938_10000132_pt1 | contig 48088 bp, 46 predicted proteins | sample SalPonR2_B_D2_MG_FD_84516 | JGI IMG/M metagenome (GOLD analysis project Ga0102938, IMG submission 84516) | Salt pond soil microbial communities from South San Francisco under conditions of wetland restoration - Salt Pond MetaG R2_B_D2_MG | ecosystem: Environmental > Aquatic > Marine >...
AGGAACGCCTGCACCTTCGAGGTGCGGTGCAGATCGACATGGGTGACGGCCCAGAGGGTAACGGGCCAGGCATCACCGGGCGGGATGATCGGCACGAGGTCCGGGCGAACCATCGCGTCGTGCTCGGCGAGGAACCCGATGCCAAGGCCCTCGCAGACGGCCGCGTGCGTTACCAGCGGCTCGGTCGTGCGCAGGGCGAGCGCCGCGGGCGGTACATTCGCCTCCATCCAGTCGGCGTAGGGCAGCTGCGATGGCGTGCCGACCGCGCCGACGAAACGGTGCCCCACCAGCCGGTCAGGATCCGGATGCCCGGCGCGAGCCACATAGTCCCGGCTGGCATAAAGTCCGAAGCGCAGGCGGCGGAACAGCGTCACGACATAGTCGGGCTGCTGCGGTTTCGGCCCGGCGCGGACGGCCACATGCGCCTCGCCATGTTCGAGCCGGGCCAGTTCGGCGCCCGCTCGGAACTCGAGCTCGATCTCGGGATGCCCGAGGTGGAACTCGCGGACCGCCGGCATGACGAGCGGGGCCACGCCCGCGAGAGCCGTCACGACGAGCGATCCCGACAGGCGCCCGGCCTGTCCCCGGCTGCGGCCGGCGAGATCCGCGAACATCTCGTCCGCGCGGCTCGCGACGTCCAGCATGTCGCGCCCGGCATCGGTGAGCGTGTAGCCCCGTGCATGCCGCTGGAAGAGGGGCGTGCCGAAGACGCTTTCCAGCACCTCCACATGCCGGTTGACCGTTGCGCGATGCACGCCCAGCGCGTCGGCCGCCGCGCTGACGGTGCCGTGGCGGGCCAGCATCAGCGCGGTGCGCAGTTCGGTCCAGTGATCCATCGTTTGGTATTTAGTCCGCCGCGCATGTCGCATCAACGCGCAGGCCGCGCGCATTTCGATGTCTGGTGCGCATCCCGCTCGCGGAAGAGACTGCCGCAATCCCCGAACGAAGGCTGTCGAACATGCTCAGATACCATCCCCTCCTCGTGGCGCTGCACTGGCTGATGGCGCTGATGATCCTCGTCGCGCTCGCCGCGGGAGGTCTCGTGCTGGCGAACATGCCCGAAGACAGCCCCGACAAGGTCGCGGGGCTCGGCGGGCACATGATCTTCGGCATGGCGATCGGCGTGCTGCTGGTCCTCCGCCTCGTCACGCGCCTGCGGAGCGTGCATCCGCGCCATGCGGCCACCGGTAACGCCGTGCTCGACCGGATCGGCGTCTGGACGCACTGGGCCTTCTACGCGCTGATCGCTGGCATGGTGCTGACCGGGCTGGCGATGGCCTTTGGCGCGGGCCTGTTTCCCATCGTCTACGGCGGTGCTGCCGGGACCCTGCCGCCCGAGCTACAGGATCTGCCGCAACGCGCGGCGCACGGGTTGATCGCGACGGCGCTCGTGGCGCTGATCGCGCTCCATGTCGCGGCGGCCCTGTGGCACACGCTGTTCCTTCGCGATGGCCTGTTGCGCCGGATGTGGTTCGGCAAGCGCTCCACCGGCGAACTGGCGGAATGAGGGTTCTCGCCTTCGCCGCCTCGAACAGCCGACAGTCGATCAACCGGACGCTGGTCGGGCACGCCGCCGCGCGCCTTCGGGACGACCTCCTGCCCGGAGCGGAGATCGACCACCTCGACCTCCACGACTACGAGATGCCGATCTACTCCATCGACCGCGAACGGAAGGCCGCAGTTCCCGCCCCGGCGCATGACTTCTTCGCGCGCATCGGCCAAGCCGACGCAATCCTCGTCTCCTTTGCCGAGCACAACGGCGCGGCCACCGCCGCCTGGAAGAACGTTTTCGACTGGATGAGCCGGATCGAGATGAAGCTCTGGCAGGGCAGGCCGATGGTGCTCCTCGCGGCCTCGCCCGGGCGGCGGGCGGGGGCGGGCGTTCTCGACAGTCAGGAGGCGCTCGCCCCGCATTTCGGCGGGGTGGTGCGCGGCAGGCTCGGCATCGGGCGCTGGCCCGAGGCCTGGGACGACGAGACCCGCAGCCTGACCCGATCCGAGGACGCGGCGGCGCTTGACCTCGCGCTTTCGGCCCTCGGTCCGCTTGGGCACATGCAGTCACCGCAACTCGACCCTCCGAACCGACAGGACATCTCATGACCAGATCCCACGCCATCGCCCTCAAGGCCGCCGCCGCTCTCTGGGTGGTCTGGGGGCTTGTCCACGGCCTCGCCGGCATCCTGACGCTCTCGCTGGAGCCTTCGGCGGGCTTCGCCGCGATCGCCGACGCCGTGGACCCGCAGGCGCTTGCCGCCGACTATCACGCGGCGGTCGGCGGGGTGCTGAACCAGCACGCCTGGAACCTCCTGTGGTTCGGCATCGTGACGATCATCGGCGCGGTCTTCATCTGGCGCGGCAACCTCACCGCGATCTGGGTGACCGGCATGGTGGGCGGGCTTGCCGATCTGGGCTACCTCGTCTTCCTCGACCTGCCGGGCTTCGTCCGGTTTTTCCCCGGCACGGTCATGACCCTGATTTCGGCTTCCGCCGTCGCGCTCAGCCTCTGGGTCTGGCTGTCGCAACGCGGAACCGCCGCGGCCCATTCCTGACCCTGCCGCTCGGTCGGCGTCAGAGCGATCTCTCTTCTTCATGGGGCCCATGTTGCTGCCAAACGTACCATTGCGAAGCCAACCGTCGAGCAGCAGAAGGCCAGCGCGAAGCCGGTGAACCGCATCTGAATGTCAGCGGGCACCGACGTCTCAAGCGCAACGCACATTTCGTCGCGTCATGAACCGCGTAGATCGACATTGCCCAAGGAGCGTGGAACCGAGAAATCCGTTCGCCTGTTGGCTTATGCGACTGAGACAAGCGAGCGCGACACTGCGTCATCAAGAAGCCAAATTGGGCCCGCTCCGTATCGTCATCGGCAACATCGAGGCGGCGCGTTCGGTTCCTGATCCGCCTCGCTCGAAGAGAACGTCCGAATCCATGGGCTGCGGCATGGGCCGAGACAGGTGATCGCGTGAGGAGGATCAAGGCCAAATGCTCGAGACGCTGAGCGTTATATACTGCGGTCCCCCACCTGTGCCGGAGACCGTCTGGGCGAGTTGGAATCTCGACCCGGCCCTCATCCTTGCCATCGCGGCACTTGCTTACGCGACAGGGAGGACCCGGCCCGGAGCAGCCACCGTCGCCGTCCTTCTCGTCATCTTCGTTTCGCCTCTATGCGCGCTGTCCGCCGCCCTGTTTTCAGCTCGGGCGGTGCACCACGTCCTCCTGCTTACCGTCGCTGCCCCTTTCCTCGCAGCTGCTTTGCCCCGACGCAGGACCGGTCCCGCTACCGTCCATTTCGCCGCCTCCACAGCGCTGCTGTGGGCATGGCATGCGCCGGCTGCCTACGATCTCGCTCTCGGGAACGTCGCGGTCTATTGGGCCATGCAGGCGACGCTCCTTGTTCCGGCGGTCCTGTTCTGGCGCTCCGTTCTCGCCGACGACGTTCCAGCGGCGCATAGCTTCCTTCTTGTCATGGCCGGCTACCTGCAAATGGCACTACTGGGCGCCTTGCTCACCTTCGCGCCGGACCCGCTCTACGAGATCCACCAGACAGCCCCGTTTGCCTGGGGCATCGCCCCCTTGGCGGATCAGCAGCTTGCGGGCCTCATCATGTGGGTTCCAGCCGCAATCCCCTATGCGGTCGTCGGTGCTATCGTAGCGCGGCGCGCGTGGATGTCGGCAAGGGGCGCCGAGACGTGATTTTCCAAGATCTCGTCCCATACCTGAAAGCACTCCATATCCTAGGTCTGATCGTGTGGTGCGGCGGCCTTTTCGCACTGCCCAGCATGCTCGCTTGGCATGACCCGGCGATCGGGCAGGCGGACTACAGGCGCATCCGGCGCACAACCCATTACACCTATACCATCGCGATCACGCCTGCGGCTGTCATCACCGTCATCGCCGGAACCTGGCTCATCCTGATCCGGGAGGTGTACGAGCCATGGCTCTACCTGAAGCTCTTCATCGTCGCGTTGCTCGTTGCGTTTCACGGCTGGGTCGGCCACATCATCGTTTCGGTCGCGGAGACGGCCGGAACCAGCCGCCCGCCGTCGCCTGCCGTGCCGTCACTGCTCCTGTTTTCGACGATCCTCGCAATCCTCACGCTCGTCCTCGGGAAGCCCGAGTTCGCGCAACTGACGGGGCCGGAGTGGTTGACGGAACCGCTGGGCCGTCAGTTGCCCTTCGACGTCCCCAGTTGATAGTCGAAGACGAGCTTGCCGCCATGCCTCCCTGTCGCCGAGGCCACGATCATCGACAACGCCGAGAGAAGCAGACCGTAGGGCAGGACCGCTTCCTCGTAGCCCTGCATCCGGTGGCCCCAGTTCGCGCCGAGAATAGAGAGCAGCGTCACCGCGATGATGAAGTGCGTCCAGGCCGGGGCGCGGGCGCGAATCCCGCGGACAAGCAGCAACTCGGCCGTTCCGGAAAAACCTGCCAGCATTCCGAAGAAGAAGCCCGTCCCGGCGGCCCAGAGCCCCGCGCGCGCCCAGAAGGCGTCGCCGGTCCACCAGTAGAAGACATCCGCGCCGAGGACGCAGAACGTCAGCGCGATCGGGAAGGCTACCGACATCGCATGGATCGGGTGTCCCAGTATCGCGATCCGGGATTCCGTTTGTTCGTATCCGGGCGAACGAGAGATCGGGTCGATGAACTCGGCCTCTCCTTCAAAGTCTTCCACTTCCCGCATGTTACAGTCCCTCTCCGCGTGATCTTCGCATGCACAACGCCCGTCGCGCTTGCCGGTTGCGAGGGCGACTTGTCCACGCTGCATCCCGCAGGGCCGGCCGCGGCGGCGGTGGCGGAGTTGTGGTGGGCAATGCTCGCGGGGGCTGCACTGATCTTCCTCTTCGTGATGGCCCTCCTCGCTCTCGCCTTCCGGAGGGGCGGTGATGGACGCGGCGCACAGAGTCTCTGGATCATCGGGCTCGGCCTCGCGTTTCCGCTCGCGGTTCTCGCAGCGCTCCTGCTCTGGGGGCTCGGCCTCGGCGAGCGGTATCTCGTTCCGGGGCGCGACGACGCGCCCCTCGTTCAAGCTGAGGCCCGGCAGTGGGCATGGTCGTTCCGGTATTCTGGGAGCAGCCGTGCTCCAACGGAAGGTATCCTCCTCATTCCTGCGGGCCGGCCGGTGGACGTCGAGATCACGTCAGCGGATGTAATCCATAGTTTCTGGGTGCCGCGCCTCGCCGGCAAGCTCGACGCGATCCCCGGGCACACAAACGTCCTGCGTCTGCAGGCGGACACGCCCGGGGACTACGCGGGCCTCAGCGCCGAATTCAGCGGGCCAGGCTATCTCGGACATCGGTTCACCGTCCGCGCCCTCGAAGCCGACGACTGGGAAGCCTTCCTCGCAGGAGGCGAGCGGTGAACGCCCTGCGCCGTCATCGGGCGTTCACGCAGATCTGGTCCCCGGACCGGGGCTGGCAGAGGCCGTTCACGACCGTGAACCATTCCGATCTGGGGCGGATGTTCCTTCTCGCGGCCGTGTTCTTCTTCGGCGTGGGGGGGATCCTCGCCATGCTGATCCGCGCGCAACTCGCGACGCCGCGATCGGCGTTCATGGATGCGGAAATCTACAACCAGATTTTCACGATGCACGGCACCGTGATGATGTTCCTCTTCGCGATCCCGCTCTTCGAAGGGCTCGCCGTCTACCTTCTGCCGAAGCTTCTCGGCACCCGCGACCTCGCGTTTCCCCGGCTCACCGCCTACGGCTTCTGGTGCTACGTCTTCGGCGGCACGATGCTGCTTTTGTCGCTGCTCGCGGGCGTCGCCCCCGACAGCGGCTGGTTCATGTATCCCCCGCTCTCCTCCACCATCGGTTCTCCCGGCATCAACCCCGACTTCTGGCTGATCGGCATCACCTTTGTCGAAATCTCAGCCATCGCGGCGGCCGTCGAGATCACCGTCAGCATCCTCAAATTCCGCGCGCCGGGCATGAGCCTCGACCGCATGCCGATCTTCGCCTGGTACGCGCTCGTGACGGCGCTCATGATCCTGACCGGTTTCCCGCCACTCATTCTCGGGTCGATCCTGCTCGAGCTCGAGCGCGCGTTCGATCTGCCGTTCTTCCAGGCCGACCTCGGGGGCGACAGCCTGTTGTGGCAGCACCTCTTCTGGCTCTTCGGCCATCCGGAAGTCTACATCATTTTCCTGCCAGCGGCCGGAGTCATCTCGACGGTCCTGCCGGTGATGGCGCGCACGACGCTCCTCGGCTACGGCTGGGTCGTCGCCGCCGCCGTCGCGCTGGGGTTCCTGAGCTTCGGACTCTGGGTCCACCACATGTTCACGACCGGTATCCCCCATCTCGGGCTGGCGTTCTTCTCGGCGGCATCCACGCTCGTGGCGGTGCCCACGGCGGTCCAGATCTTCGCCTGGATCGGGACGCTCTGGAAGGGCCGTCCCGAGATGCACCTGCCGATGCTCTGGATCATGGGCTTCTTCGCGACCTTCGTGATCGGCGGGCTGACCGGTGTCATGGTCGCCATCGTGCCGTTCGACTGGCAGGCGCACGACACATATTTCATCGTCGCGCACCTCCACTACGTCCTCGTGGGCGGCTTCGTATTCCCGATGCTGGCGGCGCTCTACTACTGGCTCCCACAGCTCAGCGGCCGGAAGCGCTTCTTCAAGCTAGGCGAGACCGCCTTCTGGCTGGTCTTCGTCGGGTTCCATGGGACTTTCCTCGCGCTCCACTGGTCGGGCCTCCTCGGCCAGCGGCGGCGGATCCATACCTACGACGCGGGGAGCGGCTGGGAGGTGATCAACCTGATCTCCTCGATCGGCGCCTTTGTCATGGCGATAGGCTTTGCGCTCGTCGTGGTTGACGTCGTGGCCAACATGCTGCTCGCCGTGCGCGGGTCGCGCAATCCCTGGAACGCGGGCAGCTTGGAATGGGCAATGCCGACGCCGCCGCCCGCCTACAATTTCGCAAGCCTGCCGCGGGTCGCGTCCCGCCATCCATTGTCCGACGACCCGCGTATCGCCGTGCGGATCGCCAGGGGCGAGGGTTACCTCGCCACGCCGCGCGCAGACCGAAGGGAAGTCCTGGCGGTGGAGGCGTCAAGCGGCGAGCCAGAGGCGCTCGTCATCTATCCCCGCAACACCGCGCTGCCGATCACCATGTCGGCTGCGACCGGTATTTTCTTCCTGGCCTTCCTCTTCAAGCTCTATTGGCTCGCGCCCCTTGCGGTGGCACTCGTCGCTGCACTGGCTTGGCGGTGGGCCTGGAGCCTCGGCGACCTTCGGGACCGGGGGCCACAGGATGTCGGACGGGGCGAGCGCCTGCCCCTCGCCTCGGAACGCCCGGGCGCTCCGGCGTGGTGGGGCTCGGTTTTCCTGCTCATAGCGGACGCCACCTTCTTCGGATCTCTGCTTTTCGGCTATGCGTTCCTTTGGACCGTCGCGCCCGGCTGGCCGCCCCCGCGCTATGTCGAGTGGACGCCGCTTGTTCCCGTTCTTTCGCTTGGCGGCGCCGTTCTGGCCTCCGGTGGTGTACGCGTCGCCGAGGCTCGGGCGGGCTTCGGAGGGACCGGGATCGCCCTGGTCATCTGCGCCCTCGGCCAAGCCACGCTGATCGCTTTGGCCGCCTACCTCCTCGCGGTCGCACCGGAAGCCACCGGGCATGCTTACGGAGCGACCGTCGCGGTCCTCGCAGGATACGCGCTGCTCCACGCGGGCCTTGCCCTGCTCTTCACGGCTCATGCCCTTGCGCGGCTGCGCGCGGGCTACATTTCGGACCGTCGCCGGACCGAGATCCGCATCGCGCGGCTGTGGTGCGATTATGCGGGGCTCTCCTCGGTCATCGTTGCCGCCGCCGTGCTCGTGCCGGGGCTTTTCGCATGACGGATGTCGCGCGCATGTTCGCGCCGCTGCTGATCTGGCTCGCCCTGTTCAGCGGCGTATACGGCCTGCACGGTGTCGGGTGTGGCCTCGGATGGAGCACCATCGAGGTCGCCACCTGGACACTCCACCGGACCGTGCTCGTGACGGCATGGAGTACAGCGGCAATCCTTCAGGCGCTCGTGCTCGCTGCGCTCACGGGACCCTTGCGGAGCCCGCAGCCGTTCGTGCAGGGCGTGACCCATACCCTCGCCGTCGCAGCGCTCGTCGCAGTGGTCTGGACCCTCTTTCCGGTTGTCTTCGCATCGTCATGCCCGTGACAGGAGAGCGGAGCCCGAGAGGAAGATGCCAGGAACCACGATCGCGAGCCGCTGCCGGTCAAGCCGGCGGCAGCCCTTACCTTTGTCGCGGAACGGACGGTTGCGCGGCTGGTTTCCGACACAGCATGGCAGGAAGAACGCTCGAAGTCCCTATCGGCCGAGAACCGGAGTCCGCACGCTCCGCCCTGCCGCACGCGAGCCGAACGGCCGGGCAGCGTTTCCCGGACATTGGCAGCTATGCGGTTATCGGCGATTGTCGGACCGCAGCTCTTGTTGGCGCGGACGGCGGTATCGACTGGGCCTGTTTTCCGGATTTTTCCGGAGATGCGGTCTTTGCAACTCTTCTCGATCGTTCCGTTGGAGGCGCCTTCCGCCTCTGCGTCCTAGATCCGGTGGAAGTCACGACACTTTATGTCCCCGCGACGGCTGTTCTCGAGACAACGGCACGGACACAACGTGGCCTGGCCATCATTCGAGAGGCCATGTCGACACTGAATGAGGAAGAGGACTGCCTTGAGCCGGAGGTTGAAATCCTTCGCCAGATCGAAATCGTCGAGGGCGAAGTCGATGTGCATCTCCTTTTCGAGCCGCGGACCGACTACGGTGCAACGCCGGTCCGTCTCAAAAGCAAGGGTCGGCTCGGCTGGTCATTTGCCAGACGTAGCCGGTTCTTCAATCTCGCCACCGATCTCGACGTCCGTTCAAGCGTCGATGGCACGAGGATCGAGGGAACGACGCAGCTGACTGCTGGAGCACGGCGGGACGTTTCGCTCTCGTTCGTCTCGCAAGATCCCGGCGTCGTGCCTCCCTTGGGACCGGAGGCGCATGCGCGCATGACGCGGACTGTCGACTGGTGGCGCAACTGGACCGCTTCGATCGCGTGGGACGGGCCGTATCGGGATGCAATCGTACGAAGTGCGCTCTGCCTGAAGCTTCTGACCCATGCTCGATCGGGAGCTGTGATCGCGGCACCGACGACATCCTTGCCGGAGGACGTCGGCGGCAGCAGAAACTGGGACTACAGATACTGCTGGTTGCGGGACGCGTCATTGACGACTCGGGCGCTCGTCGCTTTGGGTTGCATGGACGAGGCTGGCGCGTTTCTCGACTGGTTGCTGCATGCGACGCGGCAGACCAGTCCGCGGCTTCGCGTGCTCTACGACGTCTACGGCGGGGACAGGATTCCCGAGCGGGTGCTTTCCCATCTGCATGGGTGGCGCGGATCTCGTCCCGTGCGGATCGGGAACACTGCTCACGATCAACTGCAGCTTGACGGGTATGGGCAAATCATCGCCGCTGCGGCCGAGTTCGTGGCCGGCGGCGGCCATCTCGGCGCGACGCAGAGGCGGTATCTTTCCGGGCTTGGACGCGTCGTGCGCCGGCGCTGGCGCGAGCCGGACGCAGGCATCTGGGAGATCCGGGGCGAGCGACGGCATTACACGCACTCGAAGATGCTTTGCTGGACCGCGATCGACTGCCTGATCCGCCTGACCGAAGACGGCTTTCTCACCGAAAACGTTGAGGAGCTTGCGCGAACGAGGGCGGAGATCGCCCGAACCATCGAGGAGGAGTGCTATGATCCGCAGCGCGGCTATCTGGCTGCGATCGGATGGAAGGATCCTGACGCGAGCCTGCTCACGATGCCAAAGTACGGCTACCTCGACGCCCGGGATGACCGCTTTCGGCAAACCTTCGAGACAATCGATCGGGAGCTGTCCGTTGGTGACGGCCTGCTTCTGAGATACCCATCCGGTTTCGACGGATTGCGGGGGCTCGAGAATGCCTTCGGTATCACAAGCTTTTGGGCGGTGGAGGCACTGGCGCGAATGGGTCGGCTGGAGGAGGCGAAGCGCCGAATGGAAACCCTCCTGGATTGCGCAAGCGACTTTGGCCTCTTCGGAGAGGAAATCGATGCCGCGACGTGCGGGGTTTTGGGCAACTATCCGCAAGCTTTCACACACGTGGGCCTGATCCTTGCCGCGGAAGCCATTGCGCGCGCCGACGAGCGTGAACAGCGATGACTGCTTTCCCCGCGTTGGCAGAAGCGTTCGGAAACATCGAGATCGTCCTTGTCTGGGGGTTGGTCGCCACGTTGGTCCTGACCGTCGGCATGTACGCGAGCCAGGGTCTCGGCGTCTCGCGGCTCTCGCTGCCGTTCCTCATGGGCTTTTACGTCACCAGGCGACGCAGCCGCGCTGCCATATTCGGCCTCCTTCTCTACATGTTCGGAGGCTGGGTCTTTGCCTTTCTGTACGCTTGGCTTTTTGCCACCCTTGGATTTTCAGGATGGCAATGGGGGCTGCTCGGCGGGCTGCTTCACGGGCTGTTCCTTCTCGCGGTGATCCTGCCTCTGCTACCCTACCTTCATCCTCGTGTGGCGTCGCCCTACTCGGGTCCGACGGCGCGGCGACGGCTTGAGCCGCCGGGGTTCCTTGGACTCAACTACGGGCGCATGACCCCCGTCACGACGCTTGTCTCGCACGCGGCCTACGGCTCGATCCTGGGGTGGGCGTTGCCGGGATGAGCCCTGAGGCGCGGGTCGGCGTCGAGATCTATGAGCGGCAGACCGGTCTTCGGATCTACCCGCCGAGAAATGTTCTCCGGCGCCTCGGTCACGATGATCTCCAATGTCGGGCGCACCGTCGCCTCAAGGAGATGGCCGCCGCAGGCGGTGCCGTCCCGCCTCCCGAGCACGACGTGCGGGTGAACCTTTGTTTCTTCGTCGTGCTTTGTGACATTGCCGACCAAGGTCAGGACTTCGACCTGCTCATCGACGGGAATCCGTTCGTAGTCTCTCTCGTCTGTGTTGAAGAAACCCAATACCGCGCTGCTGAAGGCGCCGAGGCCAGTGAACTCGGCCGCGGTCAGATCATGCTCGGCTGCGAACCGCTCCAGTCCCGCTATCGCTTCCTCGCCATCCTCGAATACGACGACGTAGGTCTTCCGCGTGCCGCCTGCCAATTCCTTGCTCTGCATGGGTTTCCGTCTCCTGCTTGCGGCTTTCGAGGGAGGAACAACTTGAGGACTTGCCCAGTTCCGTGGCCGGAACCGCCACAAGGTTGCGCAACGCCTCGTAAGGGATCACGGCGGGCGCGACACCTCGGAGCTTGAGAAGTAGGCTGCAAGCGCCGAAATGTCGCGGTCTGACAGCCAGCGTGCCGCCTCGTGCATGACATGGGCGTAGTCGGTGCCGCCGAAAGGCCTGTCTCGCCAGAGGCGCAGCCAGATCGTCAGGAAACGCTCCTCCTGGCCCGAAAGCCGGGGATATGCCGGATTTCGCGGCGGTGACAGGTCATCGCCATGGCAGGAGAGGCAGGAGGGAATCTCCGCCGTCCCACGGGCCGCGATCTCCGCCCCGGCACTGGCGAGGTTCGACAATGTACCACCGACTTCGACGCGGCCAGACCAAGGAAGGTCGGCGTAATGCGCTGCGAGGCGCTCGATCTCGACGGTCGAGAGGGTGGCGGCGATCGGGCCCATGATGCCGCTGGGCCGGCGTTCATCGGCGAAGGCTGACAGTGTCGCTTCGATGTATTCCCGCGATTGGCCGGCCAGCTTGGGCGCAGTTCCGTCGCGGCCCAAGCCGTCGGCTCCGTGGCAGCGCGCACATTCCCCGGTGAGGCTGCCGATCCGATCTGAAAGCTCGGTCAACCCCTCGCTTTGCGCAACCGTCAGGTACCGGGAAGCATCGGGTTCAAGAGCGAGGTCGGCATAGGCCGAGGCGTCGAGTTCGGGATAGCGCTTCAAGAAGGCTGCCAACGCCCAAGGCTCGTCATCGCGGCCCTCGCCGGACCAGGCGGGCATGCCGGTGAACTTGAGGCCGTTCCAGACGATCCAGTGAAGCTCGCGGGCATCGTAGTCTTCCGCCGGGCCTGCGAGCGGCGGCGGCGTTGGTCGCATCCCGCGCGTCAGCGGGTTCGGGGGCCGGCCAGGTGCGCCGTGGCACGGCGCGCAGCCGTTCTCGAAATGTCCGGCCCCCAGCCGGACCAGCGCCGGATCGTCCAGATCCACCCATTTCGGCTGATCCGTGCCGCGCGACCAGGTCCGAACCGAATTCTCCATATAGGTGTGGAGGAGCCAGGCCACGCCCGGCAGGTGGGGAACGCGTGCGGCGATGTTGTAGGGCGCGATCAGGAAGAAAACGACAAGCGCGCCCAATACCGCCCCAGCCAGAACGCCGGCCCGGCCGAGGCGGCTCCGGGGGCGCGGGACCCTCACGGCACGTCCCCCTCGCGCACCAGCGGCGCGAGGCGGGCGAGCCCGCCCCACAGGTAGATCGCGGGCGCCAGGATCGCCATGACGAGGCCGGCGACCTGCTGGTCCTCGAGCGGGTCGAGACCGAAGGGCCCGCCACCGCAGACACCCGGGTAGAGCACCCGCGGCGCCAGCGTCAGGAGCACGCCCAGCAGCGACATGTGCATCGCGGTGCCCAGCAGGATCGCCGCGCCGCCCAGCCGGCCGGCCGCGTCGGCGGCGCTCCACACGGCGACCCCGACGGCGAGGAAGCTGGCCTGCTGGAGCGCGAAGCCCGCAGCGTCGAGGCTCGCCCAGAGATGCGGTCCCGGCAGGTGCCAGCCCCAGACAACGGCGAACTCGGCGAAGGCTGCGGCCGCCAGTGCCGGCGCCCCCAGCCGGAACGGAAGCCTTGTCCTCAGAAGGGCGGGCGCAAGCGCGGTGACCCCGACATGGAGGAGCATGTGCGCGGTCAGCGACACCCGGGCCAGATCCGGCAGCGGACCCAGCCACATGAGCGCGAGCACAGTCACGCCGAGGACGGGCGCGCTCAGTCGCATGAATCGAAGACCAGCACCGGCATCGCGTCGAAGACGATGGCCGCCGCACTGAGCGCGCACAAAAGCAGCGTCGCGTGGCCGAGAAACCGGGTGCGCTCGGCCTCGCTCGGCTCGGTCAGGTCGTCGTGGATGACGAACCGGGCACGGTAGTTGCGCACAGCCCTCCGCGCGAGCCAGGCGACGACCGCGAGCGCCACGACCGTCAGCACTCCAACCCCGATCCGCACGGCGAGGATCTGTTCCGTGCGCTGCGGGATCTTGGCGCACCAAACCGCAGCCGACCAGTAGGCCAGCAGGAAGTGAATCGCCCAGACACAGGGTGCCGCGATCATGATCCAGAGCGATCCTTCCTCGAGAAGGCGCTTCGGCCCCTTCTCGCCCGCCGGCGTGTGCGACAGCCTCGCCTCCATTTCGCGTTCGCCGTTCCCGCTCATGGTCCATCTCCGGTCAGAAGCGGAAAGAGACCGATCAGCGCGAAGGTCAGCGCCGCCGTGACGAACATGAAGTGCCAGTAGAGCAGCACGTTGGCTAAGTCGGCGTCATGGCGCGGCGTCATCCGGCCGGCAAGGCTGCCGGCGAGGCAGTAGAGCAGCATGACGATCCCGAGACCGACATGGAGGCCGAGCCAGATGATCATGATCCAGCAGGTGGCGTCGAAGGCATGGCGGGTGGGGACGAGGCCGCCGATCCAGGCCGATCCGCCGAAGGCCGCGATCGCGCCCGCGGCAAGAAGCGCCGCCAGCGGCAACCCGGCCCGTGCCGCCGCGACCGACCCCGCATGGTGGCGGTCCTGCGCCTGCCAGACCGTCAGCCACGCCAGCGCGGCGAGCGCCATGCCGAGCGCGGCCAGTCCGAAATGAGGTGTATCGGCACCCGCTGGGGGAAACTCCGGATGGATCGTCCAGAAGAAAAAGAAGGCGAAGACGAGCCCGAGGAACGCCGTCAGATCGGCCAGCATGGTGATGAACATCGCCCACCAGCCGACCGAATCCGAACCGGCTCGGTAGAGCGGCAGCTTCACGCCCCGGCCCGCGTCCTTCATCTCCTTCTCGGGGATCGGCGACGTGCCGGTCCAGAGCCACCATAGGATGATGCCGCCGCCGATCATGCCGCAGGCGATGGCGGCAGCGTAAAGGCTGAACGTCCCCAGAATGAAGAACAGTCCGATGCCGAACGCGGCACCCATCGGCTTGTAGCTCGGCCCCGGGACGCGCAGGACCTGCATGGGGTCGGCGTCGAGCACCGAGGTGACCATTGTCTCACGCTTTCCCTCCTGGGCGTCGGCGAGGTAGAAGCGGCCCTCGTCGTAGTCCTGCAGGAAGTTCTCCTGCTCCCAGAGCGGGTAGCGGGTGGTGATGATCGGCACGCAACGCGCACCCCAGTGCTGCGCCGGCACTTCCTGGCTGTATTCCATCGACGGCGCGTTCCAGATGTTGCGCGGCACATAGGGCTCCTTGCCCTTCGGCCGCAGCACGTCGAAGGCGAAGACGGCGAAGCCCGCCGCGATGAGGTAGGCGCCGACGGTCGAGACGAGGTTAAGCCAGTCCCACCCCAGCCCCTCGGGATAGGTCCAGACCCGGCGCGGCATGCCCAGCGCGCCGGTCAGGTGCATCGGCAGGAACGCGATGTTGAAGCCCGCGAACATCAGCCAGAACGCCCAGCGCCCAAGCCGGTCCGACAGCCGCTTGTCGGTCATGAACGGATACCAGTAGAAGACCCCGGCCAGCAGCGGGAACAGCACGCCGCCGATCAGCGTGTAGTGCAGGTGTGCGACCACGAAGTAGCTGTCATGGGCTTGGAAGTCGAAGGGCACCATTGCGACCATGACCCCGGTGAGCCCGCCCATGACGAAGATCGCGAGCGCACCGGCCGCGTAGAGCATCGGCACCGAAAAGGTGACGCGTCCCACGAGAAGCGTAGCGATGAAAGCGAAAATCTGTACGCCGGTCGGAATCGCAATCGCCTCTGACGCGGCCGAGAAGAAGCTCAGCGAGATATTGGGCAGCCCCGTGGTGTACATGTGGTGTACCCACAAGCCAAAGCTGATGAACGCTGTCCCCACCGCCGATAGCACGACCCACGAATACCCGACCATCGGGACGCGCGCGAAGGTCGGCACGATGGTCGCCACGATTGCGATGGACGGCAGAAAGACGATGTAGACCTCCGGATGACCAAAGATCCAGAACAGGTGCTGCCACAGAAGCGGGTCGCCGCCGCGGTCCGGGTCGAAGAACGGCCAGTCGAACGCGCGCTCGACCTCCAGCAGCAGATCGCCAGCGATCAGCGGCGGGAAGGCAAACAGGATCATTCCGGCCACGACGAGGACATACCAGCAGTAGAGCGGCATGAGGTTCAGCCGCATGCCCGGTGGCCGCGACTTCAGGACGCCGACGATGAGTTCGACCGCCGCGGCGATCGACGCGATCTCGATGAACGACAGGCCCAGCAGCCAGATGTCGGCACCGATGCCCATGAGCTCCTTCTCCGAGCTGAGCGGCGCATACATGAACCAGCCGCCGGTCGGCGCCGCGCCGAAGAAGATCGACCCCGTCACGAAGACGCCGCCGATCACGAAGCACCAGAACCCGAAGGCCGAAAGCCTCGGGAACGGGAGATCCCGGTTGCCCAGAAGCTCGGGCAGCAGCATGATCGCGACCGCCTCGAACACCGGCACGGCGAACAGGAACATCATCATTGTCCCGTGCATCGTGAACGCCTGGTTGTAGAACTCCATCGAAAGGAAGTCGTTGTCAGGTACCGCAAGCTGCGTGCGCATCAGCAGTGCGAGCACCCCCGCGAAGGCGAAGAAGAAGAACGCGCCCAGAGTGTACCACTTGCCGACGATGTCGTTGTTGACCGCGGAAAAGTAACGCCATCCCGTCGGCTCCTTCCAGACCTCCGACAGCCGTGCGCGCTGCGCCTCGCGCAGATCTGGGTCGTCCTGCAGGCTGGGTCTGAGCAGGGGTTCCTTCATTGGAGCTCCGACAGATAGGCGGCGATGAGGCCGATGGCTTCGTCGCCCAGAACGTCGAACGCGGGCATCCGTACGCCGGGTTTCACATGCTGGGGCGCAGCGATCCACTCCGCCATCGCCTCGGCCGTGGCCGGCAGCGTGCCCGCGCCTATGGACAGGCGCGAGCCCACATGCGTGAGGTCCGGCCCCACGGCGCCAGCAGCCTCGGTCCCGCGGATCGCATGGCACGCGCCGCACCCGTTCGACAGGAACAGAGACGCCCCCCGCCGTGCCGCGTCGCTCTGCGGCGCGAGGGCCGGCCGCGCCTGCGCGGCGAGCCATGTCTGGAACGCGTCCGGTTCCATCACGATGACCGGAAAGGCCATCTGCGCATGCGCCTCGCCGCAGAACTCGGCGCATTGCCCGCGATAGATCCCCGGCTCGGTCGGCGTCAGCGTCATGCGGTTCACCCGCCCCGGGATCATGTCCATCTTGCCCCCGAGGCTCGGCGCCCAGAACGAGTGGATCACCCGCTCGGCAGTCAGCACGATCTCCGCCTTCCGGCCGGACGGCAGGCGGAGTTCGTTCGGTGTCGGCACGGGTTCGCCATCGGGGCCTTCATGCGAGATGCGCCACCACCACTGTTCGCCGCGCGCGTGCAGCGTCAGGTCCGGAGAGCCCGCCGTCATCTCCCTCAGCAGGACCAGAGACGAAACCATCAGGACGAAGATCGTGAGCGTCGGCGCGACGATGCCACCCCAGATGATCATCTGACTTGCTCTGCGCTTGGAATGTGTTCCCGGCCGGAGCGCGCCGGCATAGAGCGCAAGACCGACGACAACCGTCCATATCAACGCTGCCGCCGGAACCACGATCCAGAAGAGGGTGGAAACTGCTTCAGCGCCCTCTCCGGCGGAATCGAGCCACGACTGCTTGCCGGCACAGTTAGGAAGGCCGGCAGCCCCAAGCGCGAGCACTCGGCATGCTCGGCACGATCTGAACCGCTGGCAGGGCGACAGTGCCTCCTTGGAGCTGTTCGGATATCAAGCGGCTACAGGAAGTGTCGGTTCCCTCGGGAGCCTCTCGCAGGGATCGACCCACACATCTGCGTGAAGCCCGGCCTCGCTACGAGCTCTGCAGGATTTTGGGTGACGCGGCCTGATCGAGCGGCGCGGCCGCTGGTTCGCGCCCTCCAGGCGGCGCCAGGTATTCGCGGCGGCCTGAACGAGCTTGAAGACCGTGTCAGCTTCGCGGTCTTCTGCGACAGCACGCCCTTCCCTCGGACAGTTGGCAGTCATGCCCTCACCCCATGGCGCCATCGCCCACGGCGACCTCCGGCGGGACAGACAAGCCGGGGGCAGCGATGATCGCCGGCTGTTTGCCCGCCGCCGCCCAAGATCAATGACTATTTGTCTCGAGTTGCGCGCATAAATCTTCCTGGCTTTACCCACAGTGAGCAATCCTCACGTAAGCCCACCCGACAGTCGCCACGAAGCCGATCTCGCCGGGAGAATCAGATGTGCCCAAAACCGATGACCAACGACACCAGGGAAAGGGTCGCGGACACGCCGGATCCGATGATCGTCTCGCTTGACGGGGATCTGGATCTGCGCCGGGCGGACCGGGTGCGCGCCGATCTTCTTCAGGCGATCGACAGCGGAGATCCGGTGCGGATCGAGCTTCGCGACGCAACCGGGGCCGATGTCGCCTTCGTGCAGGTGCTTCTCGCCGCCGTCCGCGCCGCGGCGCGGCGTGGGCGTCCGCTGGACATCGCCGGACTCGATGGCGGCCCCTTCCCGACGCTGTTCGCCGCGCTCGGCCTGATCCGATCCGGAGAGGACATCGAGCGATTCCTGATCGACTACACCAGAGACGAGGCTTCTGCATGACCAAGACAATCCTGTCGATCGACGACTCGCCTTCGGTCCGCCAGATGATTGCCATGACGCTGTCCGGCGCAGGCTACGCGGTGGAAACCGCCTGCGACGGGGCGGAAGGGTATTCGAAGGCAGTCGCCAAATCTTACGGCGCGATCATCACCGACCAGAACATGCCCAACATGACCGGGATCGAATTCATCCGGAAGTTCCGAACGCATCCCTCCAGCCGGGGGATCCCGATCATCTTCCTGTCGACCGAGTCCGATGCCGACTCGAAACAGGCGGCGAAGGAGGCCGGTGCCATCGGCTGGATCGTGAAACCCTTCGATCAGGGCCAGCTGATCGCCGCAGTGAAGAAGGTGGCAGGCGCATGACTCAGAACGATCCCGCAGACATCTTTCGACAGGAAGCCGCCGAGGTTCTGGAAAGCCTCGAGGCGGCGCTGCTCGATCTCGGCGACAGGCTCGAGGACAGGGCGCTGGTGGACACCGTATTCCGTGCGCTGCACACGCTGAAGGGATCGGGCGCGATGTTCGGTTTCACCGAAGTCGCGGATTTCGTCCATGATTTCGAGACCGCCTTCGACCGGGTGCGCAGGGGCCTGGTAACGCCGACCGACGAACTGGTGCGCGTCGCCCTGGCCGCTAAGGACCATATCGACAAGCTGATCGCCGAGCCCGGCGTCCATGGCGGCACCGGCGCGGCGCTGCTCGAACGCCTCAGGCGGGCGGTCGGCGGATCCGGGACCGCTGCAGTCGAGGCGGCCCGCGCGGCCGAGCCGGCGGCGGAACCCGCAAGCCCCGGCCCTGCCGCGGGCGGCTGGCGGGTGAGGTTCCGGCTGGCCGAGGACGCGCTCGTTCTCGGCGCCAATCCGGCCTTGATTCTCGACGAGCTGCGCGCGCTCGGCCCCTGCGCGGTGCGGATCGAGACCGCGGGACTTCCCGACCTCGAGGTGCTCGACCCCGCCGTCTGTCACCTGTCCTGGGATGTCAGCGTCGAGACGGACTGCGATCGCGGCGCCGTCGAGGACGTGTTCCTGTTCGTTCGCGACGGCATGCAACTGGATATCGCCCCGCTGACGGCGAGCGACGGCACGTCCGGTCACGCGACCGGCGACGCGGTCGAAGATGCAGCCGGCGGCGGCGCGCCGGCCGCCGCGGCGGCGGCCGGGAAGGACCGGCCCGGGTCTTCCGCCGCTTCCGCGCGCGACGGCGGCTCGCTGCGCGTCGCGGCAGAGCGGCTGGACGAGTTACTCGACCGGGTCGGCGAACTGGTGATCGCGCAGGCCCGTCTGTCGCAGATCGCCGGAGCAAGCGACGACGCCGGCCTGAAGACCGTGACCGAAGAGATCGAGCGCCTGGCCACGGGCCTGCGCGACACCACGATGGGTATCCGCATGGTGCCGATCGGCTCGCTCTTCGGCCGATTTCGACGTCTGGTTCACGACCTCAAGGCCGAACTCGGCAAGGAGATGGAATTCCTCACCGCCGGTGAGGAAACCGAACTCGACAAGACCGTCGTCGAAAAGCTGGCCGACCCGCTGGTGCATGTGATCCGCAACGCCGTCGACCACGGTATCGAGGATCCGGACCGCCGCGAGGCCGCCGGCAAGCCGAGCAGTGGTACGATCCGCCTTTCGGCGGTGCACGAGGGCGCCGAGGTCGCCATCAGCATCTCCGATGACGGCGCCGGTCTCGATACCGCGCGGATCCGCCAGAAGGCCGAGGAGGCCGGGCGGGTCGCACCGGGCGCGGCGCTGCCGGACAGCGAGGTGCACCGGTTCATCTTCCATCCTGGCTTCTCGACCGCGCGCGAGGTCAGCGCGATCTCGGGCCGCGGCGTGGGCATGGACGTGGTCAGCCGCACCATGGACACGCTGCGCGGCCGCATCGACGTGGCCTCGACCCCGGGCCAGGGCAACCGGGTCACGCTGCGCCTGCCGTTGACGCTTGCCATCGTCGACGGCATGCTGGTTCGGGTTGGGCGCAACCGCTACTCAATTCCGCTGGCCGCGGTCGAGGAATGCGTCGAGCTGCCCGCCGAGGCGGCTGCCGGCGGCAAGGGGCGCAGCTTTCTCAACGTACGCGACGTGCTGGTGCCGTTCCTGCGCCTGCGCGATCTATTCGGCGCCGAGGCGCCGCCCGACCTGCACCAGAAGGTGGTGATCGTCTCGACCGGCGAGCAGCGCGTCGGGCTCGTCGTCGACCAGATCCTCGGCAACACCCAGACCGTGATCAAGTCGCTCTCGCAGCTGCATGCGAGCGTCGAAGAGTTCTCCGGCGCCACGATCATGGCCGACGGGTCGGTCGCGCTGATCTTGGACGTACCGCACCTGGTGCGCAGCGGCCAGCGGCTGGAAAGCCGCCTGCGCGAACAGCAGAACGGGAGAGCGGCATGACCGGTAACGCCGAAACCGGCGCCATCGCCAGACCGGGCGCGGCGCGGACGATGAGCGCACTGACGCTGGAACTGGGCGGCGAGCTCTTCGCCATCGAGGCCGGACGCGTGCGCGAGGTCCTCGACCGGGTGACGATTACCGAGGTGCCGAATGCGCCCGACTTCGTCGGCGGGCTGATCAACGTGCGCGGCAGGGTGGTCCCGCTGGCCGACATGCGGGTGAAATTCGCCATGGAGCGGCTCGCGCCTGACGAGAACACGCGCATCGTCGTTCTCGAACTCGATCTCGATGGCGTGCCGACCGTAGTCGGTGTGCTGGCCGACCGGGTGCACAAGGTCGCCGACATCGATCTGAGCGCGATGGAAGAGCCGCCCAAGGTCGGCATGCGCTGGCGCCCCGAATTCCTGCGCGGTGTCGCAAGACATGACGGACAATTCATCATCGTTCCGGACCTGGAACGAATATTTGACACAGGCGGCGAAAGCGCGGTCCGGACCACCGAAACAAGGAGTTGACAATGAGGCTGACACTGAAATTCAAGCTGGCCGCGGCCTTTGCCACGCTCGTCGTGCTGGCGGTCGGCGGGATGGGGGCTGGATACCTTAATCTGCGCACGCTCGATGGCGAGGTCAAAGAGCTTGTCGAGCAACACTGGAAAAAGGAAAAGCTGATTGTCGCGACGTTGATGGCGGAAAGCGACAATGGCGTCGCCAACCTCGAGATGGTGCTTGCAGACACGCAGCAGCAGCGAAATGAGCTCTCCGAGCGTATCGCCGCGAATGTCGTGGAAATCGACGCGCGGCTGGCCGAATTGTCGCCGATGATCGTAAGCGCGGAAGGCCAGGCGCGCCTCGCCGAGTTGAACGAGACGCGGAAAATTTATGTTGAAACCGCTACCGAGGTCAAAAGGCTCGTCGAAGCCGACCAGCCCGAGGCCGCAGAACGTATGGTGAACTCAAGATTTCTGCCGGCGCTCCAGGATTTCTTTGATGCCGTCATTGAAGTGGAAAACTATGTCGTGGACCGGGTGGACGAAAGCGCGGCTCGGGCCGCGGCTGCCTACGAGACAGGCAAGACGATGATCATCGCGGCCGGCACCGTCATTCTTCTTGTCTCGTCCGCCATGGCGATCTGGATCACGATCAGCATCACGCGCGGCATCTCCAGCGCCCTCGGTGTGGCACGCGCCGTGGAGGACGGCGATCTGACCGCGACGGCACAGGTGAAATCGAATGACGAGGTCAAGGATCTCGTCGACACGCTCATGCGGATGACACGGCGTCTCAAGCAGGCGGTCGGCGACGTCAACACCGCGGCGCGCAACGTCGCCAGCGGCAGCAGCCAGATGTCGGCCTCGTCCGAGCAGCTGAGCCAGGGTGCGGTAGAACAGGCCTCCTCGACCGAGGAGACTTCGGCCTCCGTCGAAGAAATTGCAGCCAACATCAAGCAGAATGCCGACAACACCAACCAGGCCGAGACCATCGCGCGCAAGGTGGCCACCGACGCCGACGAGAGCGGCAAGGCGGTCGGCGAGGCGGTGACGGCAATGGAGACGATCGCCGAAAAGATCATGATCGTGCAGGAGATCGCGCGGCAGACCGACCTTCTGGCGCTCAATGCCGCGGTCGAAGCGGCGCGGGCCGGCGAGCATGGGCGCGGTTTCGCTGTCGTGGCCTCGGAGGTGCGCAAGCTGGCCGAACGCTCGCAGGGCGCGGCGTCGGAGATTTCCGGCCTGTCGTCGAACACCGTCAAGTCGGCGCGCTCGGCCGGCGAGCGGCTGCAGGCGCTGGTGCCGGAAATCCGGCGGACGGCGGATCTGGTCGGCGAGATTTCGGCGGCCAACAACGAGCTCAACGCCGGCGCCAGCCAGATCAGCGACGCCATCCAGCAGCTCGACACGGTGACGCAGCAGAACACCTCGGCCTCGGAAGAAATGTCCTCGGCCGCGGTGGAGCTTTCGGCGCAGGCCGACCGGCTGCAACAGAGCATGAGCTTCTTCAAGCTCGACGACGATGCCCCTCAGGGCGGCGCCACGGCGCAGGTCCGCAGGTCGGCAGGCCCGGCGGCGTCGGCGAAGCCGGCGAAGCGGACCTCCGGCTTCGACGCGAAGGCGTCAAAACCCGCGGCGACGGCTTCGGGCGGATCGAAGGGCGGGTTTGCGTTCGACATGGATGCCCGCGAGGACGATCTGGACGAAGAGTTCCGCCGGGTCGCGAACGGGTAAGGAGACCAGCCGATGGCGCAGAGCCCTCAATACGTCACTTTGGGCATCGCGGGTGACCTGCTCGCGCTGCCAGTGGACCGGGTGCGGGAAATCCTTTCGCCCCAGCCGATGGCGCGGCTGCCCGGCGCCCCGTCGCGCTTCCTCGGCATGATCGACGTGCGCGACCAGGGCGTTCCGGTGCTCGATGTTCGCCTCACGCTCGGTCTGGCCCCGGCGGAGGACGACGAGAATACCCGGATCGTTGTGGTCAACGCCGCCATTGCCGACGAGGACGTGGCGGTCGGTCTGAAAGTCGACCGCGTGTTCGAGGTGACGGCGCTGGACGCCGACACGCTGGATCCGCCGCCGGAAGCGGCGGTCGGCTGGCGCGCTGAGCTGATCACGGGGATCGGCCGTCGCAACGGCCGCTTCGTTACCGTGCTCGATTTCGGACGGCTGTTCGGCGCCGAGGATCTCCGCCTTTTCGCGGCCTGAGGCCGTCGACGGATTAAGTCCCGCCCCCCGGGCGACCGGAACCCGCGATCCGGCGGTGCGACCGCCGGATCGCCCGGACCCGCCACCGCAACAGAACAGGAGAGCGCCTTGACGGCAGCCGAAAAACTCCCGCCGCCGGTCCATCCCGGCCTTGCGGTCCGTGCCGCGAACACCCTGAACGATGCGGATTTCGGCCTGCTCGGCGCCTTCATTCTGGAGCGGACCGGAATACGGCTGACCGCCTCGAAGCGGCTGAGCATGGAGACCGGCCTTCGCCGACGTGCACGGGCGCTGGGCCTCGGCGGCGTCGAGGATTATTGCCGCATGATCTTCGACCAGCGCGGGCTGGAGGCGGAGGCCGAGCAGCTGATCCATCTGGCGACCACCAACAAGACCGACTTCTTCCGCGAACGTGCGCATTTCGACTTCCTGGGGACGCGCATCCTGCCGGAAATCCTCGCGTCGCGGCCGGCGGGCAGGACGCATCGGCTGAAACTGTGGAGTGCCGCCGCCTCGAACGGCGCCGAGGCCTACACCGCGGCGATGGTGCTGGCCGAGGCGGCGGTCCGCGGGCCGCGCTTCGAGTTCGCGGTTCTGGGCACCGACATCTCGGCCGAGATGGTCGCCGCGGCGGTGCGCGCGGTCTATCCCGAGGCCTGGACCGAGCCGGTTCCGCCGGCGCTGCGCGATCGATATCTCATGCGGTCCCGCGACGCTGCGTCCGATCCTCTGGTCCGCATCGTGCCCGAACTGCGCCGCCACGTCCGCTTCGCGAAGCTGAATATGATCGATGCGAGCTATCCTATCGATCGCGATGTCGATGTGATCCTGCTGCGCAACGTGCTGATCTATTTCGACCCGCCGACCCAGAAGGCGGTGGTGCAGAGGCTGGCCGCGCACCTGCGGCCCGGCGGCCACCTCATACTGGGTCATACCGAAGCCGCGATCGGCAGCGCGCTCGGGCTGAAACAAAGCGCGACAGGCGTCTTTCGTATCACTGGGCACGACGATCCGATGAACACCGAGACCTTCAACCGGGAAAGGAGCTTTCGATGAGCGGCAGGATCAAGGTGATGATCGTGGACGATTCCGCCTCGGTGCGGCGCGCCATGTCCGACATCATCGGCAGCGCTCCCGATCTGGAGGTGATGGCGCTGGCCGGCGATCCCTACAAGGCGGCGGAACAGATGCGCCGAGGATTGCCCGATGTCGTCTTTCTGGACATCGAGATGCCGGGCATGGACGGGCTGACCTTCCTGCGCAAGATCATGGCGCAGCGGCCGATCCCGGTGGTGATCTGCTCGACGCTAACCGAGGAGGGATCGGCCGCCTTCATGCAGGCTCTCGAGGCCGGCGCGGTGGAGGTCATCGCCAAACCCAAGGTGGCTACGGCCGAAGCGCTGGCCGAGGCGCGGATGCGGATCTGCGACATCGCGCGCGCGGCGGCCCATGCCCGTATCGGCCACCGCCAGCCGCCGCCGCCGCCGGTCAGGGTCGAGGACAAGCTCACCGCCGATGCCATCCTGCCGCTCGCGCCGCATGCGCGACAGGTTCCCGCCACCGAGCCGGTCGTGGCGATCGGCGCCTCGACCGGCGGCACCGAGGCGCTTGCCGGGTTGCTGTCGGCACTGCCGCGGCACTGCCCCGGCCTCGCCATCGTGCAGCACATGCCCGAAGGCTTCACCGCCGCCTTCGCCCGTCGTCTGGACGGCGCCTGCGCCATCGCGGTGCGCGAGGCAGCACATGGTGATCCGATACGTCCGGGGCAGGCGCTGATCGCCCCGGGCAACCGCCACATGCTGATCGAGCGGGCTGGCGGCAAGTACCGCGTGATGATCCGCGACGGGCCGCCCGTCTCCCGGCACCGACCCTCGGTCGACGTCCTGTTCCGCTCTGCCGCGCAGGCCGCCGGCGCCAATGCTCTGGGAGCCATACTGACCGGCATGGGCGACGACGGCGCGCAGGGCTTGCTGGAGATGCGGCGGGCGGGCGCGCGCACCATCGCTCAGGACGAGGCGAGCTGCGTCGTCTTCGGCATGGCCAAGGCGGCGATCGCACTGGGGGCGGCGGAGCGGGTCATGGACCTGACAGTGATCGCGCGCGAAGTCGCATCCTGGCATGGATCGCTTGGGAGGGTGACGGCATGAAGACGATGGGGCAGATCCTCGACGGCCAGAACCCCGCACGCGGGCTGACCGATCTCGCCACCGGGCTGGCGGTACCGCGCGCGAGCATTGAGCGCGATTTCCTGGAGATGGGAGATCGTCTCGTCGCTTGCGCGCAGCTTTTCGGCGAAATGTCCTCGGCCTATGAAGACATGCCGAAGGCCCTCGATGGTGACGACTACCATGCGGCAGTAGAACTGTTGCAGGAGGTCTCGGCGCTGGCCGCGCGCATCGTCGTCGACAATCGCGACACGTCCGTTTTCCTTGAAGAAATGAGCGTGATCGTGCGCGGTGCCGAGCGGGCGGCCGAGGCAATGCCCGATTTCGTGCGAACGATCCGATCGGTGGCCTCGGTCGCCAGGATCACCGCCGCCGGGCTGCGAACCGGCGAACGCGATCTCACGGACTTCACCCTGAACATGAAATCCTCGGCCGAGACGATCGCAGGGGCAGTTCACGGGTTCTCGGCGGTGCTGGCGCGGATGCGCGACAGCGTTCAGGAAGCCGCGGTGCTGAATGCGCCGCTCGCCGAACGCAATGCGGCTCTGCTGGAACGCATCGAGACGGAGCTGGCTTCGGCGTTCGAGGCGATGGATAAGCAGAGGTCATGGGCGGCGGAGCAGGCTGCGGACCACACGGCACGCTCGGCACGAATAGGCGCCGGCCTCAGCAATGCCGTCGGTGCGCTGCAGGTCGGCGACAGCACGCGGCAACGCGTCGAACATGTCGAGCAGGCTCTGACCCTGGTCGCTTCGGCCGACGAACACATCACCGTGCAGGCGGGGGCCGTGCTGCTTTCGGAGCAACTCGTCGATGCGATCGGCGCCTTCGAAGGCGAAGTAGATATCCTTGCGACATCCCTTTCGGAGCTCCTGAAAGAAGCTGTCGACATGCTCGAATCCATCGCCCGCGATACCAAGACGATCCTCTTCGCCGGAGGAAGCGCATTCGGGACGCTGAGACGCAGCATCGACCGGATCCGCCGGATGTTCGAGGATTACCGGCGCGACAGTGCGGTCTTGGCCCTGACGATCGGCAACCTCGTCGAACGCGTGGAGGAGATGCTGGCATATCTCGACACATTCGATGCCATCGGCAAGGACATCGAACTCGTCAGCCTCAATGCCGCAATCAAGAGCCGCACCTTGGGCGATGAGGGGCGCGCATTCCGGAAGGTGGCCGAGGAACTGCGCGCTCTGGCCCGCGACATGGCACCGGCGGTGGAGCGGGTAAATGGCCATCTGTCGAAGTCGGGCGACTCCCTGCGCCGGTATCTTGACACGGGGGCGAGCAACGGCGCGGGCGCGGACGCGGCGCGCCGCGAGGCCGTCGCTGCCGCAGAACGCAGGATCGACGGCGTCGCCGCCCGTCTGCAAGACCGCGCGTCCTTCATCTCCGAAACCGGGCCGCAGGCCGTCACCCTCCTGCAGAAAGCGTCGGCGCTGGTCACCGACAGGCGCGATCGATGTGCCGCCTGGCGCAAGGGCGCCGCCGAACTGGCCGGCATCGGAGCCGGCCATTCGCATGACGCCTGCATCGAAGGCAACGCCGAGGACCTTCTGGCCAGCATCTTCGGTCTCTATACCATGCAAGCGGAACGCGACGTGCACTTCCGTCTGTTCTCGGCCCCGCACGGCTGGACCGCCCCCGCAGAGCCGAACGCAGGCGAAGCCGCGCTCGGCGATATCTTCTTTTGAACTGCGAGTTGCCGTTCTCGCTCTGCAATGCAGGATCGTCGATCCATCAAAGGCTGAGTGTCACATCGAGACGCTCGGCCGCTCGGCAGCAATGATCTACGTCCGTTTCCCGCTCTCGCCCGCCGATCCCCTATTCCGGGCCCCCGACGAGATCACGAGCGCCGCGCCTGCCTTCTCCGGAAGAGGTACGAAAGCGCGATCGGCGCGACGAGGCAAGTGATGGCGGAGACGAGCACGAACGCCGCGTAGAGGTCGGCCGGCACCGCCCAGTCGCCAAGCTGCTGCCCGCGCTCCATGATGACCATCGTGATCTCGGCGCGCGGAACCATGCTGACGCCGATGATGACCGCGCCTGTCGTGCCCGTCGCGACCAAGGCCGGAAGCCCCGCGCCTATGAGCTTTCCCAACACGGCCACGACCGTGAGCGCCGCGCCCGCGGCGAGGGCCGAGGTCAGCGCCGAGGGCTGAAGCGACAGACCGATGCCGACGAAGAAGAACGGCGCGAAGAGATGATAGAGGCCCTTGAAGCCTGCGTCGATGTTGATCGCCTCCGGGTCGCGACTGAACGCCAGCCCGGCCAGGAGGGCCCCGACGGCGGCGGAAAAGCCGAGCAGGGCGGCGGCTCCGGCGATGAGCACGCCTGTCCCCGCGACGAGGACGGTAAGCTCCTCGCGCGATCCGAAGCGGAGAAAGAACCCGGTCATGCGCCGCTCCACGTAGAGGGAGAAGACAACGCAGAACGCGACGAATCCGGCGAGCTTGAGCGCGAACACCCCGCCCGCACTCATCAGTTCCTGCACGAGTCCCTCACCCTGACCGCCCTGCCCGCCCTCGCGCAGGATCGGCAGGATCGCGAAGAGAAGCGCCATCATCGCCACGCCCGACAGGTCGTCCATTTCCGCCACGTCCGTCAGAAGCCGGCCGTTGGGGGTGTCGAGCTTGCCGTGCTGCTGCCAGGTGGCGACGGAGACGCCGATGCTGGTCGCGGTCAGCGCCACGGCCGTCACGAGGCTCGGGATCTGCCCGTAGCCAAGCAGGTAGTGGGCGACGAAATACCCGGGCACGGCGCTCAGCGCGATGTTCCCCAGCCAGACGACGCTCGCATGCCCGAGCTCCCGGCGGAGACCCGAGAGGTCGCTCTCGAGTCCGATCCTGAACAGGAGGACGATAACGCCCAGCTCTGCCAGGACCTCGAAGGCGAACTCTCCGCGGTCTCCGAGGATTCCCCAGCGATCGCTGGCGATCCGCAGCAGAAAACCAAGTCCTATGAAGGCGACGAGCGACGGGACCATGGTGCGGTCGAGAAACGCCCGCATGAAGATCGAGACGGCGACCAGCGCGCCGATCAGGAGAACGAGAACCGCCGTGGAGTCGAGTCCTTCAGCCAAGACGCCGCCTCGGCTGACCGGTGCTTCGGCTCGCTCGGCCCCGCGACACCAAGACAGGTTCCCGCAAAAAGCGTCCGCCCGTCCGGGCCAGATCGTCGGAGGCCGCGTCGAGATGCTCCACGATTGCGCGCATACCGCACCCTCCTTGCTCTGATTGATCCCTCGGCATCGACGCGAGCGGCCGACCGGCAAGCCGTCGGGCCGGTAAGAACAACAAAACGGCATCTGGAACCCTCGGTTCCGCCAGGGCGGCCGTGCGGAGGGAAGAGCGGGCTCGGCAGGGGGAATGCCGCCCTGAACGGAACAACCCTCCGGCGTGTCGTGTTGGAGCGACAGCGTCGGCCGTTGCGTCCGGTACCGGTCGGCGCTTCGGCAGGTCGACTGAACGGGTGCGTCGCGTGGCGGCGCCACCCGAAAACGGCCAAAGGAGCGGGAATGCTCTCGACAACACAAAGACCCCGTGGAGGTGACCCATGAACGTCAGCAACCTTAAAGACATGTACGTGGCCGAACTGCAGGAAGCCCGGTCGCTGGAGGAGCAGTTGGTCGACGCCCTGCCGAAGATGGCGGACAAGGCCACCGATCCGGGACTGAAGGAGGGCATGACCGAGCACCTCGGCGAGACCCGCTCGCATCTGCAACGCGTCGAGGACATTCTCGAACACCACGGGGCGAACCCGCGCGAGCACACCGATCAGTCCATGCAGAGGCTGATCGGCGAGTCCGAGAAATGGGCCGGCATGGTGGACGACACCAACCTGCGCGACGCCGGGCTTATCGCCTCGGCGCAGCGGATAGAACACTACGAGATCGCTGCCTACGGCACGCTCGCCTGCTGGGCCAAGCAACTCGGCCTCAAGGACGACCTCGAAACCCTGCTTTCGATCCTCGAGGAAGAAAAGGCAGCGGACGGCAAGCTCTCCGAACTGGCCAAGCGCGAGGTCAATCCGGAGGCGGCGCACTGACATGAGCCGCTGGCCGCCGCCCGGACCGACGCGGTTCTTGGACCGAGGGGCGACGGGATGGACACTGACCGGAGGTGGTGGCCAGACGATCGGGGATCACGACGCCGGCGGCGATGGTGGCGCCGCCGGCGATGACACCGAAGGACGGGGCCCGGAACATGGACCGGCTCGACGCCGGGGTCCTGCCGGCGGGCGGGACCGTTGATCGACCGACGCCGCCGGACACCGGAGCCGATCGGCCAGCGACGCCGTTTCCTCTCGACCAGGCACCATTCCGTCGCGAATCTCGCGGCAACATGGCCGCTTCACGATCTTCCATCCTGCGGGCGCGCTCACCGTCTGGAGCCCGGGGCCGCTCCCGCTTCGGCGGAAAGGTATATGATGCGACGATGATGGAGCCGTCCGATTCGAGAGCGCTTCGCACTGCGCCCGATGGGCAGCGGGCGCCGGTCCTTCTACCGGGCCGCAACTGTTGCGCCGTGGCCGAGGCGCGCAGGGCAGCCGTGCTGATCGATGCGGAGACCTACTACGCCGTGCTCGACGACACGCTCAGGCGGGCGGAGCGCTCCATCATGATCCTCGGTTGGGATTTCGACGCCCGCATCCGTCTCAGGCCTCAGGATGGTCCGGACGCCCCGACGCTCGGAGACCTGCTGCGGAGCCTTGTCGAGAGCCGCCCGCACCTGCACGTGCGGGTGCTCGTTTGGAGCCTCGCGATCGTCCACGCGCCCGGCGCGGCGCTGCCGCTGGTCCACGGCGCGGACTGGCAACGACACGAGCGCATCCACATCCACCTCGACAGGCACCATCCCGCATACGCGGCGCATCATCAGAAGATCGTCATCGTTGACGACTCCGTCGCCTTCGTGGGCGGCATGGATCTTACCGTCGAACGCTGGGACACATCGGACCACGCGCCGGACAATGGCCTGCGGCGAAGCCCCGACGGCAAGTGCTACGATCCGGTTCACGACGTTCAGACGGTTCTGGAGGGACCCGTCGTCGGACACCTGTGCGACATTGCCCGGAGCCGATGGCGCGACGCGACGGGGCAGGCATTGGCGACCTGCTCCGTGGTCGACCGGTGGCCGGACCCGTTGCAGCCCGACTTCGCGACCGCGACGGTCGCGGTGTCCCGCACGAAACCGGGCTACCACGGGCAGCCGGCCATCGAGGAAACCGCACGTCTCTACGAAGACCTTCTGCGCGCCGCACGGACAACGGTCTACATCGAGGCGCAATACTTCACCGGTCGGCGGCTGCGGGGGCTGCTCAAGGAGATCCTCGGGCAGCCCGACGGGCCGCAGATCGTGGTCGTCTGCACGCGCGTGGCCAATGGAATCGTGGAACGCTTCATCATGGGCGCGAACCGGGAACGGCTGCTCCGCAGCCTGAAGGCCGTCGACAGACACAACCGGCTTCACGTCTATTACCCGGTCACGGCCGGCGCGGAAGAGCGCCGCCTGTTGATCCACGCCAAGGTGATGATCATCGACGACCTGTTCCTCCGCATCGGATCGTCGAACCTCAACAATCGCTCCGTCGCCCTCGACACCGAATGCGACGTCACCTTCGATGCCCAGGGCGCCGAGCAGCGCGAGGCCGTCCTGCGTATCCGTGACACGCTGCTGGCGGAGCATCTCGGCGTCGGCTTGCCTGTCCTGCGTGCCGCGATCGCGCGCGCCGACAGTCTTGCCCAAGCCATCGATCGCGTGGCCCACGAAGGGCGCACGCTGCGACCGATGGCGGTGACCCGAGGCCCGAAAGGATCTTTCCCCGGCACGATCCTGCTCGATCCGGAACGGCCGTTTTCCGTCGCCGCATCGCTGAAGGGCCTTTGCTTGCGCAGGGCCGTTCACGACCCGCCGGGTCTGCGCCAGAGCACCAGTTCGGAAAATCCCAGGGCGGCGAGACCGAGCACCAGGGGAACGAGGAAATAGACGAAGCGGAAGACGAGGATCGCCCCGATCAGGCCTTCGCCCGGAAGCAGGTAGACCAGGACGGCCTCGATGACCCCGAGCCCGCCCGGCACGTGCGTGATGAGGGTCGCGACGTTGGCGCTCACGTAGGCGGAGGCAACGGAGAGATAGCCGATGTCCGCCAGGGAGAGCACGGCCTGATGGAGCGCGGCCGCGACGAAGACGAAATTCAGCGGGCCGATCACGATCTGGGCCAGCGCCAGCTTGACGGTCGGCATCCGTATCTCGCGGCCGCGGATGCGTATGCTGTGCCTCACCGCCGCGGCCAGGATCACGTAGACGACGGGAAATGCGAGCGCGCCCGCCGCCACGGCGTGGACGAGCCCGCGGCTCAGACCCAGAACCTCGATGGCGAGGCCGGGCTCAAGAAGCAGAGCGCCCCCGCCAAGGATCGCCAGCCCCAGTCCGACCGTCATGCCGCAGAAGAAGATCAGCTGTGCGACCTCGCCGCCGCGCAGGCCCCAGCGGGAGTAGAAGCGATAGCGGATGGTGCCGCTCGAAAGCGCTGCGAGCCCCACGGTATGCCCGATCGACAGGCTCGTGAAGGACGCGATCGCGGCGCGCCGGTAGGGCAGCGGATGTCCCACGTAGCGCAGCGCCAAGCAGTCGAAACAGGTCAGGGTGAGGTAGCTGAGCGCGGTGAATCCCAAGGCCGCGCCCAGACGCGGCAGGGAGACAGCCGTGACGGCGCTCACCAGTTCGTCCCAGTCATAGCGGGACAGCGTCCGGTAAAGGAGATACGCCGCAAGAGCCGTCACGGCCACGGCAAGCAGGTAGCGCGGCCACCTGCGGCGCGGCGATGCGGATGCTTGCGGGAGATTTCGAGGCCGACTATCGGTTGCCAAGACCGCCGTTCCTTTCGGGGATGACGACCATCAACGCGCGACGACCGGTTTGCGATCCGGACGGAAAACGGCCTGGCGGCATGGCCTGCGCGGCAGAGACGACGACGAGGCCCGAGACAGTGCAGGACCCCTGTCCCAAGACCATCCGCGTCATGACTTGGAACATTCACGGCGGCGTCGGACCCGATCGCCGTCGTGACCTGACGCGCATCGTCGATCTCGTCCGGCGCCATGAGCCGCAGGTGGTCGCCCTTCAGGAGATCGACTCGCGGCTGGGGAAGTCATCGCGCTCAGACGCCTTCGAGTATCTCGGCGAGGAGCTGGGTGGCAACGCGCACGCCACCCGTCTGATCACCGCGCCGGACGGCGACTACGGCCATGCCGTCATCAGCCGATGGCCGATGACGGAGGCGCACCATCACGACATCTCCTACAGACGGCGGGAGCGGCGTGCCGCGATCGAAACAGTCGTTCACACGCCGCACGGGCCCCTCCACCTCGTCGCCGCACATCTCGGCCTGAGTTTCAGGGAGCGTCATCACCAGGCCATTCAACTCGCGGACATCACCCGGCGCGGCACGCACCGCACCGTGCTTCTGGGGGACCTCAACGACTGGATCGGACGCGGCTCGGTGCAACGGGTGCTGGACGAGCTGTTTCCAGGGCATAGCCACATCAAGACCTTTCCGTCCTTGTACCCGCTGTTTCCGCTCGATCGCATCTATTGCCGTCCCACCTCGATGCTCCTTCGCTGCTGGACCGACCCCGCGGCGCGGATCGCCTCGGATCACCTTCCGGTCATCGCCGATCTGGTGATGGAGGATCGGGACGCCGGCCCGGTACCCAAGGATGATCTGTGCTCGGCGCCGGGAGCCCGCGGCGTCGCGAAATAGACCGGCGGGCGGCACGGGGGCCTCTTACTCTCGCCACATGTCCGTGGTGCGCTCCGGACCGGCGAGAGGCGCCTCGGGACATCCCGCGGACGTCGTCCCGCTCCCGAGGAAGGAGAAGAGCGATGACCGCAGACAGGCCGACGGAGCCCCGCCCGGCACAGGACGAGACCCGACCCTCCGGGCGCATGACCGAAGACGACCCGCCGGATCAGTACGACGACTGCACCGAAAAGACGGACGGCCACCGGCATCGCTTCCGCGACTGGGCGCTGATCTGAGACAGCTTCGCGGAGGGAACGTGATGGAGCGACACGCCACGCTCGTCTGATCCCGGCCGCGACGAAAAACGCCGTCCCGAAGGACGGCGCATCGGGATCCGGAGACTGTCGTCTCAGCCGACGACTTCGATCCCGGCGAAGAAGTACGAGATCTCTTCGGCCGCCGTCTCGGGCGCATCGGACCCGTGAACGGAGTTCTCGCCCACCGATTCCGCGAACTCCGCGCGGATCGTGCCGGGCTCGGCGTCGGCGGGGTTGGTGGCGCCCATGACTTCGCGGTTCTTCGCGATCGCCTGCTCCCCCTCGAGCACCTGCACGACGACCGGCGCAGACGCCATGAACTCGCACAGCTCGTCGTAGAACGGGCGCTCGGCATGGACCTTATAGAACTCGCCCGCCTGCGCCTTGGTCAGATGAATGCGCTTCTGCGCGACGATGCGCAGCCCGGCCTCCTCGAACTTGGCGTTGATCTTGCCGGTCAGGTTGCGCTTGGTCGCGTCCGGCTTGATGATGGAAAGCGTGCGTTCGGTGGCCATGTCTCTTGCCTCATGTCTCGCGCCCGAGGCCCCGTGCCCCGGCGATGTCGGCGCTCCCGTAGCATGAGGGGAAAACCTTGGAAACCCGCGATTGACGGCGCCCCCGTCCCGGCCATAGACCGCGCTCCATGCTCGTGATCGATGACATCCGCTTCGCCATGGCCGGACTCCCGCTTTTCGAGGGCGCATCGGCCGCGATCCCCGACGGACACAAGGTGGGCCTCGTCGGTCGGAACGGCACCGGCAAGACCACCCTCTTCCGGCTGATCCGCGGTGAGTTGCCGCTCGAGGGCGGCGAGATCCGGGTGCCAAGGGGGGCGCGGATCGGCGGCGTGGCGCAGGAGGTGCCCGCCTCGGAGACCTCGCTTCTCGACACCGTCCTCGCGGCCGACACCGAGCGCGAGGCGCTTCTTGCCGAGGCCGAGACGGCAGGTGACGGCCACCGCATCGCAGATATCCAGACCCGCCTCGCCGATATCGACGCCTGGTCGGCCGAGGCGCGGGCCGCTTCGATCCTGAAGGGCCTCGGCTTCTCCGACGAGGAGCAGCGCCAGCCCTGCTCGGCCTTCTCCGGCGGCTGGCGCATGCGGGTTGCGCTTGCGGGCGTGCTGTTCGCCCAGCCCGATCTCCTCCTGCTCGACGAACCCACGAATTACCTCGATCTCGAGGGCGCGCTCTGGCTCGAAAGCTACCTTTCGCGCTACCCGCACACGGTGCTGATCATTTCCCACGACCGCGGGCTGCTGAACCGTGCCGTGGGCGCGATCCTCCATCTCGAGGACCGCAAGCTGACCCTTTACCAAGGCAATTACGACACTTTCGCGCGGACCCGCGCCGCGCGCCTCGCCGTGCAGGCGGGAGAGGCCAAGAAGCAGGAGAGCCGCAGGGCGCACCTGCAAAGCTTCGTCGACCGCTTTCGCTACAAGGCATCCAAGGCCAAGCAGGCGCAGGCCCGCCTCAAGATGATCGAGAAGATGCAACCGATCACCGCGCCGCAGGAAGCCGCGCTGCGGGCCTTCTCGTTTCCCGAGCCTGAAGAACTGTCTCCGCCCATCGTCAACCTCGACTCCGCCTCGGTCGGCTACGACGGCACGCCGGTCCTGTCGAAACTGACCCTGCGCATCGACCAGGACGACCGGATCGCGCTCCTCGGCAGGAATGGCGAGGGGAAATCCACACTTTCCAAGCTCTTGGCGGACCGGCTTCATCCTCTGGGCGGCCGCATCACCCGTGCCGCGAAGCTCCGCATCGGCTATTTCGCCCAGCACCAGCTCGACGATCTGCACGCCGACGAGACGCCCATCGCCCACGTCCGCCGCCTCCGCCCCATGGAGCCGCCGGGCAAGCTTCGCGCGCGGCTCGCGGGCTTCGGCATCGGCGCCCAGCAGGCCGAGACCGTCGCCGGCCGGCTCTCGGGCGGCCAGCGCGCGCGCCTGACCCTGCTCCTCGCCACGATCGAGGCGCCGCACCTGCTGATCCTCGACGAACCGACGAACCACCTCGACATGGAAAGCCGCGAGGCCCTGGTCGAAGCGCTCACCGCCTATTCCGGGGCGGTGATCCTCGTCTCCCACGACTTTCACCTGCTGTCCCTCGTCGCCGACCGGCTCTGGCTGGTGAAGGGAGGTCGGGTCACGCCCTACGACGGCGATCTCGAGAGCTACCGCCGCGAGCTTCTCGCCGAGCCGGCCCCGAAACCTTCCGCGCCGGAGAAGCCGAAACGGCGGTCGAAGGAGACGCTGGCGCAACTCCGTTCCGACCTCCGGGCCTGCGAGGCACGGGTCGCGAAGCTTGAAGAGATGCGTGAAAAGCTTTCCGCGAAACTGGCCGACCGCGCCCTCTACGAGACCGAAAAAGCCGGGGAACTGTCCGTCTGGCAGAAGAAGTTCGCCGAGGTCGAGGATGCGATGGCGCGCGCCGAGGCGCTCTGGCTGGAGGCGGCCGAGCGGATCGAGGCCGCGGAACCGTGACCGGCCGCGACGCTTGCACCTGCGGCCCTCCGACATCACATAGCGAACTAAGCATGTTCTGGAGGCCGGCGTGACGAAACAGACAACGGAGCACTGGAACACGGTCTACCGCACGCGTGACGACGCCGAGGTGTCATGGTTCGACCCCGGTGCCTCGGAAAGCTTCGAGACCGTCGCCTCGCTGATCGCGCCCGGAGATCCGGTCCTCGACGTGGGCGCGGGGGCGTCCCGCCTCGTGGACCGCCTGCTGGCCGAGGGCTACGGCCCGGTCGACGTGCTCGACCTCTCCGAAGCGGCGCTCGAGATCTCGCGCAAGCGCCTCGGGGCGCTCGGCGATGGTGTGGGCTGGATCGCCGCCGACATCACCGCATGGACGCCCGACCGGACATGGGCGCTCTGGCACGATCGGGCTGTCTTCCACTTCCTGACCGGGTCCGCCGACCGGGCGGCGTACATCCGGGCGCTGGCCCGCGCCCTTCGTCATGGAGGTCACGCCGTGATCTCAACCTTCGCCGACGACGGCCCCGAGATCTGCTCGGGTCTGCCCGTCGTCCGCTACGCGCCCGACGAGCTTGCCGCGGAGTTCGACAACCTTGCCTCCGGCGCGTTCATGCCGCTGGCGTCATCCCGCCATGTCCACCGCACGCCGGGCGGTGGCGAGCAGCGGTTCCAGACAAGCCTGTTCCGGCGCCGCTGATCCGGGCCGGGCGCCGCCCGGCGGCGCTTGATTCCGATCCGTCTCCATGGTCAGAGCGGGGGCATGGATCTCGCGCCCTATGTCACCGCCTTCGTCACGCTGTTCGTGATCGTCGATCCAGTGGGCCTCGCACCGCTGTTCGTGGCGCTCACGCAGGGCGCCGACGCGCGCCACCGGCGCGGCATCGCGATCCGCTCCATCCTGATCGGCGCCGCGCTCCTGACGCTCTTCGGCCTCCTTGGCGAGGCGGTGCTGGGCTTCGTCGGCATCTCGATGCCCGCCTTCCGCATCGCCGGAGGCATCCTGCTGTTCCTCACCGCCCTCGACATGCTCTTCGAACGCCGGACCAAGCGGCGCGAGGATCAGGCCGCGCAGGCCGACGATCCCTCGGTGTTCCCGCTCGCCACGCCGCTCATCGCCGGGCCGGGCGCACTCGCCACGATGATCCTCCTGACCGGACAGGCGCCGGGCGACTGGGGCTGGATCGCCGCCGTGCACGGCGTCATGCTCGCGGTGATGGCCGTCACCTTCCTGTTCTTCCTCGCGGCGGGGATCATAGAGCGCGCTCTCGGCCCCACCGGGATCAACGTCGTCACGCGGCTTCTGGGGATGCTTCTGGCCGCGCTCTCGGTGCAGTTCGTCCTCGACGGGCTCCGCGCCTTCGGGCTCGCCCCGGCCTGATCTTTTCAGGGACGGTCTCGCACCCTATCTATCCCGGATGAGCAGTCTCGAAACCGGACATCTCGTCTACCTGATCATCCTCGGCATCGCTCTGGTGGGGTGGTTCCTAGTCGAGAACCGGCATTCGCTCGGCCGCACCGTCCGGGTCGCTATGGCCTGGGGGTTCATTTTTCTCGGTGTCGTCGCCGGCTACGGTCTCTGGGAAGACATCCGGGACGATCTTTCGCCGCGGCAGGCCGTGTTCCAGGAGGACGCCCGCGTCGAGGTGCCCCGCTCCTTCGACGGGCACTACTACGTGACGCTCGAACTCGACGGCGTGCCGGTGGATTTCGTCGTCGACACCGGCGCGTCCGACGTCGTGCTGAGCCGCGCCGACGCCTCGCGCATCGGGCTCGATCCCGAAAGCCTTGCCTACACGGGCATCGCGGGCACCGCGAACGGACAGGTCCGGACCGCGCGGGTGCGGATCGCCGATGTTTCGCTCGGCGGCATCACCGAGACCAACCTGCCGGTGTCGGTCAATGCGGGAGAGATGGGGATTTCGCTTCTCGGCATGAGTTATCTCCAGCGCTTCGAGCGGATCGAGATCTCGAACGGGCGATTGATCCTGGAGCGGTAGCCACCCGCGCCGGCGTCAGCCGCTCTCGGCCTTTTTCTCCCACTTGCCCGATTCCTCGGACCAGTAGGCCGCGGCGCATCCCGCGCCGGTGAGCGCCTTCCACTGCTCGCGGGCGTGGGCGAGCGCCGCGGCGTCGTTCCCGTCGAAGAGGATGCAGACCCGTTCCATGGCCGAGGCTTCGTCCGGCGCGATCTCGGCTCCGTCGACGGACATCAGGCAGGCGGCGCCGTTCGGAACCGCCGGATCGACCGTCAGCAGCACCGGCTGGTCGGCGTCGAACTCCCCGCCGGACATGCCGTGCGGCAGAAACTCCGCGTCTCCCGCGAGCCAGAGCTTCTCGTCGAGCCACTCCATGCGCGTCCGGTCGGTTCCGCGCACCGTCACCCGCCATCCGGCCGACCGCGCCCTGGTCAGGAGCATCGGTAGCGTGGCCTCCAGCGGCCGGCGCGTCAGGTGATAGAACCACGCGGCGCCCATCAGCCCTCGAAGCTGTCGCGGATCAGACGGTCGAGCGCGAGCACCCCCCACCCCGTCGCGCCCTTGGGCGAAAAGGGTCCCTCGTCCTTCCGGCTCGCCACGCCCGCGATGTCGAGATGGATCCAGGGCGTGTCCGCCTTCACGAAGCGCTGGAGGAACTGCGCCGCGGTGATCGAGCCCGCGGCCCGGCCGCCCACGTTCTTCATGTCGGCGACGGTCGACTTCAGCATCTTGTCGTAGGCGTCCCCCAGCGGCATCCGCCATGCCCCCTCGCCCTCCGCCTTCGCCGACTTCAGGAAGGCGTCGCACAGCGTGTCGTCGTTCGAGAAGACGCCTGCATTGTCGTGGCCGAGCCCGATGATGATCGCTCCGGTCAGCGTCGCGAGATCGACCATGCCGGTCGGCCGATAGGTCTCCTGCGCGTACCACATCACGTCGCACAGGACGAGCCGTCCCTCGGCATCGGTGTTGATGACCTCGACGGTGTCGCCCTTCATCGAGCGCACCACGTCGCCCGGCCGCTGCGCGCGTCCATCGGGCATGTTCTCGACGAGTCCCACTAGCGCCACGACATTGGCCTTCGCCTTGCGGAGCGCGATGGCCTTCATCACGCCCGCGACGACGCCCGCGCCGCCCATGTCCATGGTCATGTCTTCCATGCCGCCGGCGGGCTTGATGCTGATGCCGCCGGTATCGAAGACCACGCCCTTGCCGACGAGCGCGAACGGCTGCTCGTCGCCGCCGCCCATCCACTCCATGATCACGACCTTCGAGGGGCTCTCCGACCCCTGCCCCACGGCCAGAAGCGTCCGCATGCCAAGCTCCTCGAGCTCGGCCTCCTCAAGCACCCGGACCGTCACGCCAAGATCCCCGAGTGCCTCGAGCCGGGCCGCGAACTCCGTCGTCGTCAGCACGTTCGACGGCTCGTTCACGAGATCGCGGGTGAAGAACACGCCCTCGGCGAGCGCAGCGACATCGCCTGCCTGCGCGCGGGCCTCCTCGGGCTTCGTCACCATGAAGGTGAACGAGGTCGCCCCGGCCCGCGCGTCGTCGTCGCCGGTCTTGTGATCGGTGAAGTCATAGGCCCGCAGGACGGCGCCGAGCGCGATCTCGCCGGGGCTCTTCACCGGGCCGGCGAGAATCGTCACGGCCTTCCCGCCGGCCGCCTTGCCGATCGCGACGCCGGCCTTGCGCGCGTCCATCGGATCGGGCTTGCGGTCGAGCTTGACGACCTGCACCGCCTCGGCGGCCAGGCCGGTGGGATACGCCAGATCGCGCGCCTCGCCCTCCTTCATCTTCGCGAAGGCCTCGCTGTCCACGAACCGCTCGAGCGCGCCGCGCATCAGCCTGTTGAGCCGCCGCCCCGCCTGGTCGAGCTTTCCGGTATCTGCCACGACGACCGCGATCCGGCCCTCGAGATCGGCCAGCGCGTCGGTGTCGATCTCCACGAAACTCAGCTGAGCGGGGGTGGTCATGCGCGTCTCCTCTGCTTTGATGAGCCATACCTAGCCGGGCCGTCCGGGCATGGCCAGAAGGTAGTTTTCCCCACCCGGCCGATCGGATAGGATCGCCGCGCAGGCAAGAAGAGCAACGGGGACGTAGGTGGCGAGATTCGACAGATACATGCTGTCGCAGCTCATGGTCACGTTCGGCATGTTCGCGCTCGTCCTCGTGCTCGTGTACTGGATCAACCGCGCGGTCCGGCTTTTCGACCAGATCATCTCGAGCGGAGAGTCGGCCACCGTCTTCCTGGAGCTTTCCGTCCTCACGCTGCCCAACGTCATCAACCTCGTCGTTCCGGTCGCCGCCTTCGCGGCGACGGTCTATGTCGTCAACCGGCTGTCCAACGAGAGCGAACTCGTCATCGTCCAGTCCACCGGCTACAGCCCCTGGCGGCTGGCGCGTCCGGTCGTGCTCTTCGGTTTGATCGTCGCGGTCTTCACGAGCGTCCTGTCGCATTTCCTCGTCCCTGCCAGCCTTGCGCGGCTCTCCGAGCGCCAGGACGAGATCGCCGAGAACGTGACCGCCCGGCTTCTCGTCGAGGGGCGCTTCCTGCACCCGTCCGACGGTGTCACCTTCTACATCGCGCGCATCTCGCCCGAGGGCGAGATGTTCGACATCTTCCTGTCGGACGCCCGCAGCGGCGAGCGCCGCACCGCCTACAACGCCGAGCGCGCGCTCCTCGTGCGCGGCGACCACAGCCCGAAGCTGCTGATGTTCGACGGCATGGCCCAGACCTTCGACGCGGAGAGCACGCGGCTCAGCATCACGCGGTTCGACCAGTTCACGCTCGACATCTCCTCCCTGCTCGACACCCCGCAGACGGGCGCCGACCGGATCCAGGAGATGCCGACGTCCGTCCTCTTCGATCCCTCTCCGGAGATGCTCGCCGAAACCCGGTCGAGCCTGCCGCAGGCGCTCTATGAGGCGCATACCCGGATCACCATGTCGCTGCTGTCGATCACGGCGCCCCTCCTCGGCTTCGCCACGCTCATTCTCGGCGGCTTCACCAGGTTCGGAATCTGGCACCGCATCCTCGGCGCGATCGGCTTTCTCGTGATCCTGCAGGCGCTCTCGACATCGCTGACCGACATCGTTCTGACGCGGGCCTCGAACTGGCCGCTCCACTATCTGCCGACGATCGCCGCGCTTGGCCTCGGCGTCGGTCTTCTCTGGCTCGCGGCAAACCCGAGCATCCTGCGGCGGAGGGCCCGATGAGGCTGCACCTCTACTTCGCCCGCCGCTTCCTGATGAGCTTTCTCGCCGTCTTCGGCGCGCTGTTCCTGATGCTGTCCCTCTTCGACCTGCTCGAACAGGTGCGCCGGTTCGGTGGCGAGGGCGTGGGCCTGCGGGGGCTTCTGACACTGACGTTTCTCAACGTGCCGAAGTCCATCTACCGGATCATCCCTCTCATCACGATCATCGCCTCGATCTTCTGCTTCCTGTCGCTGTCACGGTCGTCTGAGCTCGTCGTCTCCCGTGCGAGCGGGCGTCCGGCGCTCCTGGCGCTCGTCGGGCCCGTCGCGGTCGCGCTGCTGATCGGCGTCGTCTCGATCGCTTTCCTGAACCCGATCGTCGCCGCGACGCTCAAGCAGTACGAGGCGCTCGCCGACGACGTCCGCCAATCCGGCGTCAGCACGCTCTCGATCAGCCGCGAGGGCCTCTGGCTCCGGCAGGGCGACGAGGACGGCCAGACGGTGATCCGGGCCTCGCGCGCCAACCTCAACGGCACCGAGATGATCGGCGCCACGTTCTTCGCCTTCGACCCGAGCGGTACCCCGGTGTCGCGGATCGAGGCCGCGCGCGCGCGGCTCGTCGCCGGGGCCTGGGAGCTGACGGATGCGAAGAAATGGGCGCTCGGGGCAGACAACCCGGAACGCGAAGCGGTCGTCACGGCGACGATGACGATCCCTTCGGACCTCACGCCCGACGAGATCCTCGACAGTTTCGGCGATCCGGCCGCCGTCCCGATCTGGGATCTCCGCGAGTTCATCGAGCGGCTCGAGACCGCCGGTTTCTCCGCCCGCATTCACCGGGTCTGGTACCAGATGGAGATCTCCCTGCCCCTCCTTCTCGCCGCCATGACGCTCGTCGGCGCGGGGTTCACGATGCGGCACACGCGGTTCGGCAAGACCAGCGTGATGATCCTTCTCGCGCTCGGATCGGGCTTTCTGCTCTTCTTCATCCGCAACTTCGCGCAGATCCTCGGCGAGAACGGACAGATCCCCGTCCTTCTCGCCGCCTGGGCGCCCACCGCGGCGGCGCTTCTCCTGCCGATCGCGCTCATCCTGCATCTGGAGGACGGCTGATGCCGCTTCCACGGCTCGCGGCCGCCCTGGTGTGCCTCGTCGCGGCCGGCGTCGCCGAGGCGCAGCAGGGTGACCTCGCGACGCTTCTCGCCGACAGGGTCGCCCTTCCCGACGCCGGCACCATCATCGCAGAAGGGAATGTCGAGGTTTTCTACGACGATGTCCGCCTCACCGCCGAAACCGTCCGCTACGAGCGGGAGGGGGAGCGCCTCTTCGTCGAGGGGCCGATCACGCTGACCGAGGGAGAGAGCGTCACCATCGTGGCCGACATGGCCGAACTCGATGCCGACCTCCGCAACGGCATCATCCGGGGCGCGAAGGTCGTGCTCGACGAGGAACTCCAGCTCGCGAGCCCGAGGGTCGACCGGGTCGACGGCCGCTACACGCAACTCGCCAACACCGTCGCGACCAGCTGCCGGGTGTGCGGGACCGGCACGCCGCTCTGGGAAATCCGCGCGCGCCGCGTGATCCACGATCAAGAGGAGCGCCAGCTCTACTTCGAAGGCGCGCAATTCCGCATCATCGGCGTGCCGGTGGCCTACATCCCGCGCCTCCGGCTGCCCGACCCCACTCTCGAACGCGCGACGGGCTTTCTCCAACCCTCGCTCCGGACCTCGACGCTGCTTGGCAGCGGGCTGCGCTGGCCCTATTTCCTCACGCTCGGAGACCACGCCGACGTCCGCCTTACGCCCTATCTCTCGGAAGTCACGAGCACCCTCGAGACGCGGTATCGGCAGCGCTTCTCCTTCGGGCGGCTCAACGTCGAAGGCGCCGTGTCGAGGGACCGGCTAGAGGACAAGACGCGCGCCTTCCTCTTCGCCGACGCCCGCGCGACGCTGCCCCGCGAGTTCCGCTTCCGGGGCGATCTCGAGCTCGTTTCGGACCCCTCCTACCTGAGCGACTACGACTTCTCCGACAAGGACCGGCTCGACAGCGCGGTCTCCGTCCAGAGGACCCGCAACGACGAGGACATCTTCCTTCAGGCCACCGCGTTCAGGACGCTGCGCGGCCCCGACCTGGCCGTGAAGGACCAAGTCACCGGACGCCTGGTGGAGGGACGCTACGAGCGCCGGCTGCCGACCGGACGTCTCGGCGGCGACGCATGGCTCACATTCGACACCACGACCCTCATCCGCCCCTCGAACGTGGACGTGGCGGGGCGCGACGTCGCACGGCTCGGTGCGGCGGTCGACTGGCGCGACAGCTGGGTCGCGGGCCCGGGCTTCGTCGTCTCCGCACGGGCCGGATATGACGTCTCGCTCTACGGGATCAGCGAGGACCCGACCTTTCCCGGGCAGGTCACGCAACGCACGCCCTACACGTCCGTCGGACTGCGCTGGCCGCTCCAGCGGACAGGGTCCGGCGGCACCGCGCATCTCGTCGAACCCGCCGTCGCGCTGTTCTGGAGCGAGACCTCCGGCGGAGACGTGCCGAACGAGGATTCCACACTCGTGGAATTCGACGAGGGCAATCTCTTGGCGCTCGACAGGTTCCCCGGCGCGGACCGGCGCGAGGAGGGCCTGCGCGCCGCGCTCGCGCTCGGCTACACCCGCATCGATCCGTCCGGCTGGTCGCTCGGCGTCACGGTGGGGCGGCTGTTTCTGGGGCAGCCCCCTAGCGATTTCTCCTCCAGCACCGGTCTGACGGGGACGAGTTCCGACTGGCTCATTGCCGCCCGGTACGAGCTCGACACCCGGCTCAGGATCGCGTCCCGCGCGCTGGTGCAGGATCTCGAGAACGTCACCCGCTCGGAGACGCGTCTCGACTGGGCGGGCCGGCGGCTGGCCGTCGGGACCGTCTACACCTTCGCCGAGGCCGATCTCGCCGACAACCGCCCCGATCCGACCTCGGAATGGACGCTCGACGCGTCCTACAGATTCGACCGGAACTGGAGCTCGCAGGTCGACTGGCGCTATGACACGGAAGAGAGACAACCGGTGACGACGGGAATGGAACTCCGCTACCAGAACGAGTGCGTGCGCTTCGATCTTTCGGTCTCGCGCCGCTTTCCCCGGTCGGCTACTGTGTCGCCGACCACGGAATTCGCCTTCGAGGTCGCCTTCGGCGGCTTCGGGGCACGCGGAGACAGCCGGGCCTACCGGCGAACCTGCACTGGATAGGGGCGAGAAGAGTGAGACGTGAACAGGCAGACCGGGGCAGACGCCTTCTTGGATTCATCGCGGCGCTGACCTTCGCCGTGTCGCTCGCCGCGCCCGTTGCGGCGCAGGGTCTCTTCGAGCCGGTCGCGCGGGTCAACGACAGCGTCATCACCGCGTGGGAAGTCGACCAGCGCGCCCGCTTTCTCGACCTGTTCCGAACGCCCGGCGATACGCGGGAGATCGCCCTGGAGCGCCTGATCGACGAGCGGCTTCAACGCGGGGCCGCGGAGGCCACCGGGATCACGGCGACACCCGAGGCCATCGAGGCGGGGATGACCGAATTCGCCGCCCGCGCGAACCTGTCGATGGAGCAGTTCATCGACGCCATCGGACAGGGCGGCGTCACCGTCGAGGCATTCCGCGACTTCGTGATCGCGGGCATCCTCTGGCGCGAGGTCGTGCGCGCGCGGTTTCTCGACGCCGCCCGGCCCGACGCGGAGGCGATCGACGAGCGCCTGCTCGAGGTCGGCACCGAGGGCGGCACGCGCGTGCTGCTGAACGAAATCGTCCTGCCCGCCGACGACCCCCGCACCGCGGAGGCGTCCAGGGCCCGCGCCGGCGACCTCGCCCGGATCACCGGAGAGGACGCCTTCCGCGAGGCCGCGCGGCGATTCTCGCGCGCGCCCACGCGCATCCGTGGCGGCGAGCTCGACTGGCTGGCCGTCTCGGGCCTGCCTCCCGAGGTGCAGCCCGCGGTCGCCGGCCTCCGCCCCGGCCAGACCTCGCGCCCCATCGACCTCGGCACCAGCATCGCGATCTTCCACATGCGCGACCGCGAGGAGGTCCGCGCCGCGGCGCCGGGCGACGTGGCGATCGACTTCGTCACGCTGAGGCTCGGATCTCCGGAGGACGTGGCCCGGGCGACCGCGGGGCTTCAGACCTGCAACGACCTGAACGCCGTCGCCCGGGGCCTGCCCGAGGACCGGCTGCGGCGCGAGACCCTGCCGCTCGCGCAGATCCCGGTTGCGGTGCGCGACGCCCTCGCGCCTCTCGATCCCGGCGAGGCCACGACGCTTCCGGGAGAGCCCGGGACGCTGGTGATGCTCTGCGGCGAAGAACTCGACACCGAGGCGGCGCTCAACCGGCCAGCCGTCGCGGAGGCGCTCGCGAACCGCCGCCTCGGCGCCCGCGCGGCGCGTCTGCTTGCGGAGCTTCGGGCCTCGGCGACGATTACACGGCAGGAATGACCCGGCCTGTCGCGCTGTCCTGCGGCGATCCCGCCGGCGTCGGACCCGAGATCGCGGTCGCCGCGTGGCGGGCGCTCGGGTCCGAGCTTCCGTTCGTCTGGATCGGCGATCCGCGCCACCTGCCCGACGGGACGCCCACGGCGATCGTCGACGATCTCGACGACGTGCAGGTGGCCGCGGAGCATGCCCTCCCCGTGCTCGAGATCGCCTTCGCTGCCACCGCGACGCCGGGACTCCCCGATCACCGGAACGCGCCGGGCACCGTCGCGGCGATCGAACGCGCCGTCGTGCTTGCGCGGTCCGGCGCGGCCTCGGCCGTCTGCACCTGCCCGGTCTCCAAGAAGGTGCTGATCGACGGTGCGGATTTCGGGCATCCCGGCCATACCGAATTCCTCGCCGCGCTCGCGGGCACCGGCCGCGTCGTCATGATGCTCGCCTGCCCGGAGTTGCGTGTCGTCCCCGCGACGATCCACGTGCCGCTGGCCGAGGTTCCCGGCCTGCTCTCGCCCGCGCTTCTGGAGGAGACGATCCGCATCACCCGCGCCGCGCTGATCGCGGATTTCGGCGTCGCGTCTCCGCGGATCGCGGTGGCCGGCCTCAACCCGCATGCCGGCGAAAGCGGCGCGATCGGCCGCGAGGAGATCGAGATCATCGGACCGGTGCTCGACAGGCTGCGGGCCGACGGTCTAGACATCCTCGGTCCGCTCTCGGCCGACACGATGTTCCACGCCGCCGCGCGGCGGACGTACGACGCAGCGATCGCGATGTATCACGACCAGGCGCTGATCCCGATCAAGACGATCGATTTTTCCGGCGGCGTGAACGTGACGCTGGGACTGCCCTTCATCCGGACATCGCCCGACCACGGCACGGCCTTCGACATCGCCGGCCAGGGCAAGGCGGACGCGACCTCGCTCATCGCCGCGCTGCGCCTCGCCGCCGGGATGGCGGAGCGGCGCGCAAGACAGGTCTGCCGTGGGCGCGGATGAGCGCCGCCGGACCGGCGAGAAGGCCGTCTGCCCCGTCACGCAGGAGGCGTGCGCGGAACAGGGCGAGGGGGCCGTCTGCCCCCTCGCGCTCCCCCGAGGATATTTCCCGACAGATGGAGGACGGGCGTGAGCACACCGGACGATCTGCCGCCGCTTCGCGCGGTGATCGCCGCGCACGGGCTCTCGGCGCGGAAGGCGCTGGGGCAGAACTTTCTCCTCGACCTCAACCTCACCGCGAAGATCGCGCGGCAGGCGGGCGATCTCACCGGTTGCGACGTGCTCGAGGTGGGGCCGGGCCCGGGCGGCCTCACGCGCGGGCTCCTCGCCGAGGGTGCGCGCCGGGTCGTCGCCGTCGAGCGCGACGCGCGCTGCCGTCCCGCGCTGGCCGAGATTGCCGCGGCCTATCCCGGGCGGCTCGAGGTGATCGAGGGCGACGCCCTCACCTTCGACGTGGCGGCGCATCTGCGGCCGCCCGTCAAGGTGGTCTCGAACCTGCCCTACAACGTCGGCACCGAGCTTCTGACCCGCTGGCTCGACACGCCCGACTGGCCGCCGTTCTGGGAAAGCCTCACGCTGATGTTCCAGCGGGAGGTCGCGGAGCGGATCGTGGCGCGGCCAGGGGGCAAAGCCTACGGGCGGCTCGCCATCCTCGCCCAGTGGCGGAGCGAGGCGCGGATCGTGATGGACCTTCCGCCGGGGGCCTTCACCCCCCCGCCGAAGGTCCGGTCAGCCGTGGTGCACCTGACCGCGCTTCCCGCGCCGCGCCATCCCGCCGATCCGAAGGTCCTGACGCGTCTCGTCGCCGCCGCCTTCAACCAGCGCCGCAAGATGCTCCGCGCGAGCCTGCGCGGCGTCGCGCCCGACATCGAGGCAAAGCTCGAGGCCGCCGGCATCGCGCCCACGGACCGCGCCGAGACGGTGTCTCTCGAGAAGTTCTGCGCGCTCGCCCGCATCCTCGCGGGCTGAGCGTCACTCCGCCGCTTCGGGCGTGTCCGACGACGCGGAGGGGGACGAGCCGTCCTGCGCGGTCTCCGCCTTCTTCCGGCGGCTGCGCTTCGGCTTCTGGGGCGCGCTCTCGGGCGTCTCGACAAGACCGCCTGAGGCGTCCTCCTCGACGTCGATCACGTCGTCCTGGCGCGACCGGCCGCCCTTGTTCCCGTCGGCCCGCGGCGAGCTCTGCGGCTGGTCTCCGCCGCGGTCGTCGCCGCCGGAGCGCTGCTGCCGGCCGTCGTCGCGATCGTCGTCGCGGCGGTCGGGCTGACGCTCCTGCTGCTGGGCGCGCTGCTGCTCCTGCTCGCGCAGGGCCTCGCCCAGCAGCCGCGTGTAGTGCTCGGCGTGCTGCTGGAAGTTTTCGGCCGCCACCCGGTCGTTGCCGAGCTGCGCATCGCGGGCGAGCTGATTGTACTTGTCGATGATCTGCTGCGGCGTGCCGCGCACCTTGCCCTCGGGGCCCGAACTGTCGAACACCCGGTTGACGATGTTGCCCATCGAGCGGTTGCGGTTCGACTTCGACCGCGAACGTGACTTCGAAGATCTCATGTGGTCTCTGATCCAGCCCTTTAGGCGTTGCGCGACCCCTGCCCTTTGCAAGGCTCCTCAAGGAGTATCGGGTCGCCGCGATGTTCTGGCTAATGGCGAGGGGGACTGAACGGTGTCCCGCCGCCCGCACGCGCACCACTAAACATGAGTGGGCAGGCAAGACAAGCGTCTTTTGCGGGTTATCCTTGCCAAAAGCCACGATAAGGACCGATGCGTCGTGTTGATCACCCGGCCGGGCGACGTGCCGACACGATCCTGTCCCTCCCATCGAGATCGGTATGGACGGCGATCGCGTCAAGACCCGCCTCCCGGAAAAGGCGGGAAACCGCGGCAGCCT
>Ga0102938_10000133_pt1 | contig 48043 bp, 44 predicted proteins | sample SalPonR2_B_D2_MG_FD_84516 | JGI IMG/M metagenome (GOLD analysis project Ga0102938, IMG submission 84516) | Salt pond soil microbial communities from South San Francisco under conditions of wetland restoration - Salt Pond MetaG R2_B_D2_MG | ecosystem: Environmental > Aquatic > Marine >...
AATAATGATACCATATTTGGAAAAATTGAAAGTAGGACAATCTATAAGGGAAGAGGGACCATCTTCGCATCTATTGAAAAGCGGAACGCCTACAATAGGAGGGCTGATATTCATACTGCCGATTTTGGGGGCATATGTCATTTGGGGAAACAAGGATGATGCCGGATTGCATATTTTGATTTCCGGTTTCATATTATTTGCACTCATTGGATTCTTGGATGACTATTTAAAAGTAGTAAAGAAAAAAAATCTTGGTTTGAGAGCCTATCAGAAGCTTGCCATGCAGACGCTTGTTGCTGCTTTTGTAATGTTCTTGCTGTACAAGAGTGGTTTGACCGACAATAGGCTGATGGTGCATACCTTAGGGGCATCCATAGACATGGGATGGTTGAAGGTGCCGTTTTTGATGATATTCATCCTTGCAACAGTAAATAGTGTTAATCTGACGGATGGCTTGGACGGATTGGCTTCAAGTGTCACGATTATTGTTTCGATTCTGTTTTTTTTCTATTCAGAGTTTATTGGGATGGATGGATTTGTTCATGTTGCGGTGTTTTTCATTGCGGCTCTTCAAGGGTTTTTGGTTTTCAATAAAAAACCGGCAAAGGTCTTTATGGGGGATACGGGATCGTTGGCGTTGGGAGCGTATGTTTGCATTTCAGCAATACTGCTTAGGATAGAATTGTTGCTTTTGCTTTACGGATTCATATATTTCATCGAATCGCTTTCGGTCATTATACAGGTGATAAGCTTTAAGACTAGGAAAAAGAGGGTTTTTCGCATGAGCCCAATTCACCACCATTTTGAACTTGGAGGATGGTCCGAAACGAAAGTGGTGGCTGTATTTACAGTCGTGACTATTTTAACGGTATTGATGTCGGGATGGATTCTAAGCAAAGGGGCAATGATATGAAACTGAAGAACAAACACATATTGGTTGTGGGAATGGCGGCATCCGGACTGGAGGCGGCAAAATATCTTTCGCTTCATGAGGCAAAAGTTACCATTTGCGATTCAAAAGAGGCAAGCGAACTTGGTGACGCCATAAAAAAGCTTGACGGAATCGATGTCGAGATTTCAACGGGCGGAAACCCAGAGTCTGCTGTCGGATTTGAAATGGTTGTTTTGAGTCCAGGTGTTCCAACGGATTTGCCTTTTATTGAAGAGGCAAAAGCAAAGGGAATAGATGTGGTTGGTGAATTGGAACTTTCAGGTGCTGTTTCCCCTGGGAAGATAATTGCTATTACGGGGACAAACGGAAAGACTACGACAACGGCACTGACCGGCGAAATATTTAAGAATGCAGGCAAGGATGTCCGAGTTGTCGGAAATATTGGTATTCCAGTATTGAGCGTATCGGATTCAACCGACGAAAATAGTTATTTAATAACAGAAGTAAGCAGTTTTCAGCTTGAATCGATAAAAAAATACAGACCTGTTACAGCTGCAATATTGAACATTACTCCGGACCATTTGAATAGACATGGCAGCATGGAAGCTTATGTTGAAGCCAAAAAACGAATTTTCATGAATATGAAAACTGGTCAAATTGTGCTTAATTACGACAATATGGCGACACGGGAAATAGGTGAAAAGATTCAGAATAATGGATTGAAAACAATATATTTTTCGGTAAAAAGAGAACTTGAAGATGGTGTATGCGTCGAGAAAGAAGAAATTTTGATAAATCGTTCAGGTTTAAAGAAAAGAGTGTGCAGAACAGACGATATATTAATACCGGGAAGTCATAATGTCGAGAATGCTCTTGCCGCTATTGCAATAGCGGATTGCCATGGCATAGACATCGAAATCATAAAAAAAAGCCTTATGGCTTTTGAAGGCATAGAGCACCGAATGGAATTTGTCGACGAAGTAAAGGGCGTTAAGTATTACAATGATTCAAAAGGGACTAATCCAGATGCTTCAATAAAAGCTATTGAAGCATTCAATGAGCAAATAGTTTTGATAGCAGGAGGAATGGACAAGGGAAGCGATTTTTCTGAATTCATAGGATCATTCAACGGAAAAGTCAAGGAAATGATAGTGTTGGGAGAAACGGCGGAGAAAATGATTGCTGCTGCACATAAAAAGGGGTTTTCTGAAATTTACAGAGTTGAAAACATGAACGATGCTGTCAAGAGGGCGTATGAAATTTCCCGAAATGGAGATTGCGTTTTGCTTTCCCCTGCGTGCGCAAGTTGGGACATGTATAAAAGTTATGAGTACAGGGGAAGGGATTTCAAGGATAGAGTTCGGGAATTGAGGGGTTGACTTATGAAATCAAAAAACAGAATTGATGCTTATCTGTTGACCTTGATTCTTGTTCTTTTGATCATTGGAGTAATAATGGTGTTTAGCTCGAGTTATTACTATGCACTCGATAAAATGGACAACATTTATTATTTTCTGAGCAAAGATATTATTTGGGTGGTTCTGGGTCTTGTGATAATGTTTGTTTCAATGATGATAGATTATCATCATATTGCTAAAGTGGCTCCTGCGGCATATTTCGTCGGACTTGCCTTATTGATAACTGTTCTGACATCATTAGGAGTCGAAGTCAACAATGCGAGAAGATGGATTGAAATAGCCGGATTCCGTTTTCAGCCGTCAGAAGTTGCAAAACTGTGCCTGATTGTTTTTTTGGCAAACAGCCTGTCCAAAACAAACAAAAAAATCGGTCGATTCATTGAAGGGAATTTGCCGTATTTGGCAATGGCGGCAATTTATTCGGCTTTGATAATAAAGCAACCAAACATGTCAACTTCAGTTATAATAATATTGATTGCATTCGCGATGCTTTTTGTTGCAGGAATGCTGTGGAGGCATCTTGCGACAATGGTTGCGGCAGGCATTGCGGTCGGAGTATATTTCGTAAGAAGCAGCACATATAGATATGTCAGGTTTTTAAGCTTCAGGGATCCTTTTGCCGATGCCGCCAAAAGCGGGTATCAGGTTATTCAATCGCTGTATGCATTGGGCTCTGGCGGGTTGCTTGGCGTGGGTCTTGGACAGGGAATGCAAAACAAGCTATACATACCGGAACCGCAAAATGATTTCATCTTTGCTACAATCGGTGAGGAACTGGGTCTGGTAGGTTGCCTGATTGTTTTGGGACTCTATATGGCCTTGATATTGAAGGGCGTCAAAATTGCACAAAAGGCTCCAGACCTTTTCGGGACTCTTCTGGCTACAGGTATTATGTCGATGTTGGCTTTTCAAGTAATCATAAACATAGCTGTTGCGACATCCTCAATGCCTGTCACAGGAATCCCGCTTCCGTTCATTAGCTACGGGGGCAGTTCGATGATTATTCTTATGACGGAAATGGGTATACTGATGAATATTTCCATGCAAGGGACGAAGGTGGGAAAATGAAGATAATTGTTACAGGAGGCGGAACCGGAGGACACGTGTATCCGGCTTTGTCTATAGCCGATGAAATAAAAAAAAGATATCCTGATGTTGAAATAATTTTCGTTGGAACCGCAAGGGGAATAGAAAACAGGGTTGTACCTGAAGCAGGCTACGAATTAAAAATAATCGATGCTGCAGGAATTGACAGGAGCAATATGTTGAAAAACCTCAACGTTGCATTTACGGCATTCAGAGGGCTGCGGCAGTGCATGGGAATATTGAGGGAATTCAAACCAGAACTTGTAATAGGCACGGGAGGTTATGTTTCCGGACCAATGGTATTTTTGGCCTCACTCAAGGGTCTAAAGACATGCATCCATGAGCAAAATGCCTATCCGGGCTTGACCAATAAATTATTAGGTTTGTCGGTTGCAGAAATAATGACCGGATTTGAGACGTCTGAAAACTATTTTATGCGAAAAAAAAGAGTACACTATACCGGAAATCCAGTAAGGAAAGAATTTTATGGAATTAAAAAAAATGAAGCCAGAGAAAAATTGGGTTTGCCGTTGGAACAATTTCGAGTGCTTAGCATGGGAGGAAGCGGAGGGGCTTCCGTATTGAATGAAATAATAAAGGAAAGCATGAAAATCTTAAAGAATAAAGAAATATATTTTACTCATGTCACAGGAAAACGCTATTTTGACAAATTTATGTTTGATTTAGAGTGCGGAAACAAAAATGAAATCCATTCGTATATTTCTGAAATGGCAATTCATATGGCTGCATCGGACATTGTTGTTTCAAGAGCTGGAGCAATAACTGTTGCAGAAATATTGAAATTAGGCAAGCCATCGATTATGATACCTTCGCCGAATGTTACAGGCAACCACCAATTCCACAATGCCTCGGCTTTGAAAGAATCGGGTTGTGCTTTACTTATGGAAGAAAAAGACCTTACGGGGCAAAAATTAGCATATGAATTATTGCAGCTATATGAAAACAGGGATAGTATTGCAAGCATGGAGAAATGCGCTGAGTGTTACAGAAAAAGCGATGCGACCAAATCTATAGTGGACAGGATGATGAATCTGTGAAACGCAAAAAAGCATTTAAGACAGTATTGAGTATTGTGATTTTTACGGCAGCGGTCTTTGCTATTGTTTTTGCGACAAATATATTTATTGTTGAAGATTGCATAATGTATCCCTCTGAAAAACCCATTGATGATTCTTTCTTATCGGAATCTATACTCGGGAAAAATATTTTTCTGCTTCAAGCAGAAAAAGTCGAAAAACACATCGAAGAGGATCCTTCAATAAAATCAGCTTCGTTAAGACGCGTTTTCCCCGATTCGGTAACAATAGAGATTGTTGCAAGAGAGAAAATAATTCAAGTTGAATATATGAATGGAACAATAGGAATATCGTCAGACGGTTACGTTATGGGGTTCGAAACTTTTTCAGACAATGAAGCAAAAGAGGATTATCTATTGGTGAAAGGTTTTGAATTCGAAAGATTCGAGACGAACTCTATTTTAGTGACTGAGGACTATGAACTTCTTGAAAACATCATAATGCTTGCTAAATTCTTGAAAAGCGACATTGAAGAAAGCGTAGATTTCGTATCCATTGAAAAAGATCACTTGATTTTGCAGATACATAAGGACTTTATTGTCGATTTTGGTCCTTTGGGTGATCCCATAGAAAATAAATTGGGTAAAATGAAATTAATTTTGCAGGATTTAAGCACCAAGAATATCAATAGGGGTATAATCAATATGAGATACGGAAACAGTCCTGTATATTACCCGATTCAATAGGAGTGGTAGAATGAACAGATTCAATTTAAAAACCAATATTATCATAGGCTTGATAAGTGTAGTGCTTGGAATCTTTTTTTCAATTCAATACAAGGCGGTTAACAATGACTATCTGGAAGGGCTTTTTCCAAGCCAAAGAGCGATTCAGCTCGAGAATGAATTAAGCAACACCATGGCGGAAAAAGAAAATTTGCAAGAGCAGCTTGAAGACTATGAGGCGGAATTGCGAAACATCAAAGAATCGGAATCAAAGGAAAGTGCTGTCATAAAGAGCCTGAACGATGAAATTTTGAAATTCAGAGTAATCGCCGGATTTGAAGATGTAGAGGGCGAAGGCGTACAGGTGGCAATTGAGGATCCTTCTGCCGAAATGGATTATTCTGGAGAGGCTGGAAGTGTAATCATGTACAATTACGATTTGATTCTTTCTATGATAAACATATTGAATGCAGCAGGCGCGGAAGCAATATCCGTAAATAATCAAAGAATCATAGCCATGACTGAAATACATCTGGCTGGAAACAATTTAAATATAAACAATGTTCCTACTGCACCGCCATTTGTGGTAAAGGCAATAGGCAATTCAGACACTCTGGAAGCCGCACTAAACATAAGATATGGAATAGTTTGGGAAATGAGGGAAAACTACAAGCTCCAAGTCGGCATCAAAAAGTTTGAAAATATAATGATTGAAAAATACAAGGATGTTATCAAGTTCCGATACGCCGAACCGGTGGAATGACATGAGGCGGAGGCTTATGAGTATGAGCAACAAATATTATATATTCATGATGGCTTGCATAGTGGGATTGCTCATGGCTTTCACACTGAAAAATGCATCCGGAGAATACAGAATAGTACCATTTAAGGTAATCAACGATTACAAGAAAGTAATCGAAAAAGAACATGCCGAAATTAAATCAATAAGGAATCTTCTTGATGAAACAACTGAAAAAATAGAATATTTCAAGGGGGAGCAAGCGGAAGGAGATGTTGGGGACGCCCTGAAAAAAGAACTGGACGGTTATAGAGCATCAGCAGGATTGATGGCCCTTGAGGGACCCGGAGTTCTTGTCATACTTAGTGATGGAGACAGGGAATTGATTGATGGCGAAGATCCGAACAATTTGCTTGTTCATGACATAGACGTTTTGAATATAGTAAACGGTTTGAAAATTGCCGGGGCTGAAGCCATTTCGCTAAATGGGCAAAGAGTAGTTTCGATAAGTGAAATAAATTGCGCAGGACCAACCATAAAGATTAATGACCGTGTTTATTCTCAACCATACATCATTAAAGCGATAGGAAACCCGGATTATTTGCGGGCCGCAATAAAAGCTCCGGGAACATACGGAAATTTATTGAAGCAGGTTGGGCTGTTTGTAGAAGCGAATACGAGCGTGAGCATAACCGTGCCGGCATATGAAGAGCAGATTGATTACAAATACTTGAAAGTGATTGAAAGGAGTGAGAAGCCATGATTATTGCATTTATTGGAATAATAGTCGGATTGGGAATAGGTTTTTACTTGCCGATAACATTTCCGGCACAATATTCTCTATATCTTTCAATTTCCATAATTGCAGCATTCGATTCAATATTTGGAGCTGTTCGTGCAAACCTTGATAATAAATTCGATACTGTTATTTTTACAACCGGATTTTTCGGCAATGCGTTTTTGGCGGGAATGCTTGCATATATTGGAGATCAATTGGGTGTTCCGCTGTATTATGCGGCAATTGTCGCATTCGGCGTCCGATTGTTTGAAAACTTTGCCTACATAAGGAGGCACTTCATATCAAAATTGCGAGAATGAGAGAAATGTAAATGCTTTTATGTTACAATCTATAGTAAATGAACGGTAATTATTATGCATATAAAATGCCAATAGGGGGGATTTCGACATGTTGGAATTTGATACTGATATAGAAAGATTTGCACAAATAAAAGTTGTAGGAGTTGGCGGTGGAGGAAACAATGCTGTAAATAGAATGATTGACGCAAATTTGAAAGGGGTGCAGTTTATTGCCGTGAACACGGATAAGCAGGCCCTATTCTCATCAAAGGCGGAATTCAAAATACAGATAGGCGAAAAAATTACAAAAGGTCTGGGTGCAGGTGCAAATCCTGAAATAGGAAAAAAATCGGCAGAGGAAAGCCGGGACGAAATAAGACAGGCGCTAAATGGTGCGGATATGGTTTTTGTTACAGCCGGAATGGGAGGCGGAACAGGTACCGGAGCGGCTCCCATAGTTGCTGAAATTGCCAAGGAGATGGGAATTTTAACTGTTGGAGTGGTCACTAAGCCATTTGGATTTGAAGGAAAGGTCAGAAGGAAACATGCAGAAATTGGAATAGACAGATTGGGTGAAACGGTTGACACTCTTGTTACAATTCCAAACGATCGTTTGCTCCAAGTGGTAGAGAAAAAAGCGTCAATAATGCAGGCGTTTCAAGTTGCAGACGACGTGTTGAGGCAAGGTGTTCAAGGAATTTCAGATCTTATATCGATACCGGGACTTGTAAATCTCGACTTCGCCGATGTAAAAACAATCATGCATGAAAAAGGATTGGCGCATATGGGTATCGGAAAGGCAGCCGGAGAGAACAGAGCCAAGGAAGCTGCTCAAATGGCAATTCAGAGTCCGTTGCTTGAAACTACAATCAACGGGTCAAAGGGTGTTTTGCTAAACATAACAGGTGGAACGGATCTTGGATTATTTGAAATAAATGAAGCTGCGGAACTAGTTTCTGAAGCTGCTGATTCTGATGCGAATATTATTTTTGGCGCAGTAATTGACGACGACATGAAAGATGAAATCAGAATAACCGTAATAGCGACCGGATTTGAAAAATATATGGGCCTTGCTGCAGAGCCGATTGCTGAAGAAGAAGCAAAAGCGTCGAAAGAAAAGCAGGAGGGAATGGAAGTTGAATCTTTGAATGAATCCGATTCGGTAGATGAAGATTTGATTGCCGGGAAAGATGAAAACCCGCCAGAACATGAGAAAGAGGAATCTGATATTAAAAATGATAAAAATGAGAAAAATGACGGATTCGAAGTATTGGATATTCCGACATTTCTCAGATCCAAGAGAAGTGTGCAATAGTGAATGATTGTGAAAAGGAGGTAATTCATGAATTGTCCGTTTTGCAGCAACAGTGAAACAAAGGTAATCGATTCAAGACCTACAGACGAAGGGAATTCAATCAGGAGAAGGCGTGAATGCCTTGAATGCAAGAGGAGATTCACCACCTATGAAAAAATTGAGGAAATCCCTCTTGTTGTCGTAAAAAAAGACATGAGCAGGGAAACATTCAACCGCGACAAAATCAGGAATGGGATAATTAAAGCCTGCGAAAAAAGACCTGTTTCGCTTCAAACCATTGAGCATATTGTGGAGGAATTGGAAAAAGAACTTCAAAGTTCATTGGAAAAGGAAATTGAGTCTGTGCAGATAGGAGAATTGGTTATGCAGTATCTAAAGGATACTGATGAAGTTGCATATGTTCGTTTTGCATCTGTTTACAGGCAATTCAAGGATATAAATACGTTTATGGACGAATTGAAGAAAATTTTGAATGAAAAGGATGCATAGGAATGGGAAAATGCGATAAGGTCCGATGCAGCAGGATTGATCAAATCAAAAATGGGAGCATTGGAGAAGAAGCCGGTCTTCAAAAGGGAGACAGGCTGATAAAAATAAACGGAAAAGAAGTTAAAGACATATTGGATTATATTTATTTGATCAACGACGAATATCTTTTGGTTGAAGTGGAGAAGCATGATGGGGAAATGTGGGAAATAGAAATTGAAAAGGATTATGATGAAGATTTGGGTTTGGTTTTTGTTTCTCCTACCATGAACGACATAATGCGTTGCCATAATAAATGCCTGTTTTGTTTTGTGGATCAAATGCCGGAAGGCATGAGATCCTCATTGTATGTAAAGGACGATGACTATAGGCTCTCGGTGTTGCACGGAAATTTCGCGACTTTTACTAATCTTGATGAAAAGGACATCGATAGAATAATTGACCTTCACATATCTCCAATAAATATTTCGGTTCACGCCACTGATCCTGAACTAAGAATCAGGATGATGGGAAACAAGCGGGCCGGCAGTATAATGAAGCAATTAAAAATACTTTCCGACCATAAAATATCGATGAATGGGCAGATAGTACTTTGTCCGGGAATAAACGACGGGAAAGCGCTTGAAAACACATTGAATGATCTTGAGGGGGTTTTCCCTCATATGCAGAGCATTGCAATTGTTCCGGTAGGGTTGACAAAGTTCAGGAAAGGATTGTATAAGCTTGACAAAGTCGACAAGGCGAAAGCGAACGACGCCATAGAACTTGTCGAGTCAAAACAGGCAGAATACAGGAAAAAGTTCGGAAAAGCATTCGTACACCTTTCGGATGAGTTTTATATAATTGCCGAAAAGGAATTTCCTGATTATGATGATTATGAAGGATTTTTGCAACTTGAAAACGGCGTTGGAATAGCAAGGAAATTTGAAAGACAGATAATTGACGCATTGGGTAAAAGATTGACAGAGTCAATCGGAAGTCTAAATATAGCAATTGTTACCGGAGTTCTTTCATATGATTTCATATTGAACATGGCGAAAATTATTGAAAGAAACATTGATGGTCTTTCTATAGAAGTTATTAAAATCAAAAATGAATATTTTGGAGAAGAAATAACTGTCGCAGGTCTAATAAGCGGCAAGGATTTATCAAGAGAAATCAATAAAACCAAGGCGAAAACAGTTCTTGTTCCCGGAGTGATGATAAAGGAAGGAACCAAATTGACAGTTGATGATTTTGATATCGAAGAAATAGGCAAAAGTTTAATGAAAGAGATAATTCCGGTCGAGGTTGACGGATTTATGCTGGTTGATAAGATTGTCAAATTGAAGAATCGGAGTTGATTGAATGACAAAACCAATAGTGGCCATTGTCGGAAGACCCAATGTGGGAAAATCGACGTTTTTTAATAAAATAGCAGGCAGAAGAATTTCAATAGTAGAAGATAAGCCTGGAGTTACCAGGGACAGAATTTATATAGAGGCGGAATGGCTGGTCCATAAATTCATTATGATTGACACCGGAGGAATTGAAATTGTCGATGAAGACGTCATAATGGACAACATGAAGAAACAGGCAGAATTAGCTATAGAAACAGCAGATGTCATTATCTTTATGCTTGACGGAAGAGAAGGTTTGACTACAACGGATGAATATATAGCCGAGATGCTAAGAAAAACCAGAAAACCCGTTCTGGTCGTTGTAAACAAAGTGGACCGGATAACATCAATAAACGATACCGTTCTTGATGCATACACATTGGGGCTTGGGAATCCGATGGCTATTTCATCCGCTAACGGATTGAACCTTGGAGATTTGCTCGACGATATAGTCGGACATTTTCCGGAACCATCAAGTTATGCAGATGACGACGATGTAGTCAAGGTTGCGCTGATAGGAAAGCCAAATGTCGGGAAATCATCAATAATAAATCGAATACTTGGTGAGGAGCGCGTAATTGTAAGCCACATTTCAGGGACAACGAGAGATGCAATAGATACTCCTTTTGAAAAAAACGGAAGAAAATATATGTTGATTGACACAGCAGGAATAAGAAGAAGAAGCCGCATTAGTGAAAACGTAGAAAAATACAGTGTTATCAGATCTTTGAGCGCAATCGAAAGGGCGGACGTATGTTTTTTGGTTTTGGATGCAGAGGAAGGCATATCGGAACAGGACAAACGAATTGCAGGATACGCTCATGAAGCGGGACGAGCCATGGTAATCGTTGTGAACAAATGGGACGTTGTGGAAAAAAACAACAAGACGTATGATGAATTTGTGAAGCTGATAAGAAACGAAATGGCTTATCTGTCATATGCGCCAATAATATTCATTTCTGCGAAAACAGGCAAAAGAACAGAAAAACTGATTGAACGTATTGATCATGTCCATAGTGAATATTGCAAAAGAGTTTCAACAGGAGCATTGAATGATTTGCTGAATGAAGCAGTTTTGCTAAATCAACCTCCTTCAGACAAAGGAAAAAGGCTTAAGATTTATTACATGACTCAGGTTTCCGTTAAACCGCCTAAATTCGTATTTTTTGTAAACAGCAGGGATCTTGCGCATTTTTCCTATATTAGATATATCGAAAACAAACTCAGGGAGGCTTATGGCTTTGACGGAACACCTGTAGTATTTGAAGTAAAGGAAAAAAGGAAAGGAATGTAAAGGAACCGACAAGGAGGTTTTTATGAAAAAGAAGATAGCGATAATGGGCGCCGGAAGTTGGGGTACGGCAATTGCCATAACCTTGAATGGAAAGGGACATGAAGTTGTTGTATGGGACAGATTTTCAGAGCATGTGAAAAGTATTAATGAAACAAGGGAAAATGCTTTTTCGCTTCCGGGGATAAAGATAGACGATAGAATCATTTTTACTGATGATATTGGGAAGTGTTTGGTTAATGCTGAAATTGTGATTCTGGCTGTTGCTTCACAAGGAGTCAGAAGCACACTTGAAATGATAAAACCTGAAATTATGAAAAACAAAATCATTGTAAACGTTTCGAAAGGAATTGAAATAGGAACTCTCAAAAGGATGTCCGAAGTGGTCAAAGAATTTTTTCCAAGCAATCCCTTTGTAGCTCTTAGCGGACCGTCCCATGCGGAAGAGGTTTCGAGAGGAATGCCAACAACACTGGTTGCCGCTTCTGAAGAATTGGAATTGGCCGAATTGATTCAAGACCTGTTTATAACGGACAGACTTAGAGTTTACACAAATACTGACGTCTGCGGTGTTGAGGTCGGAGCCTCGTTGAAAAATGTTATTGCTCTTGGTGCTGGAATAAGTGATGGATTGGGATATGGAGACAATGCCAAAGCCGCTTTAATGACAAGGGGAATAGTTGAAATTGCAAGACTGGGTGAAGCAATGAAAGCGGACATAAACACATTCACGGGACTTACTGGAATAGGAGATCTGATTGTAACCTGCACAAGCATGCACAGCCGAAACAGAAGATGCGGGATACTTATTGGAGAGGGAATGAAAATGGATGATGCCGTGAAAAAAATTGGAATGGTTGTAGAGGGCATATATACAATCAAATCGGCATTTGAACTGGCAAAAAAATATTCGGTCGAGATGCCAATTGTCGATGAACTTTATAGGGTCCTTTATGAAAATCATGATGTGGAAAAGTCTGTAAACAACCTTATGACCCGTTCAAAAAGGCACGAGATGGAAATGACAATGAGAATAAAATAATCCCTTGATAAAAAACTAACAAACATTATTGTATAATTCATTATATTGTGCCATAATTGAATTGTGAAAAACCTATCGAAAAGAAGGGATGCAAATGCAAATTTTGGATTTGATGCTGAAAACTTCGGTTTTAATGCTGATTGCTTCGGTGGCTTGTTATTTGGCATGTTTGTTCGAAGAAAGGCGTTATTCCTGTGACAACAAAATAATTATCAAGAGCCGTACGCTCACTGAAAGCTACTTGAAACTCATTGACATGAAATGTTTCAAGCTTGGCAAGATGAGGCTTTCGATAGGAGACGAAATAAAATTGAGTCTCGTTGAATCGAATAAGACATACAAGGGAAAAGTTCTCGGAATAAAGAAATATAAAGAAAAGCTGTGTCTATTGACGGATGATGACAACATTATGGAATTCAGTGTTATGCATATAAAAAAATTAAAAATAGTATCAAGATATGGTAAAATTATATAAGGCTGCTTAGTAGCCTTATATTTATTTTGACAGGGGAATTCAATGAGAAAAAGCAATAAAAAGCACCAAGCGCTTGAATACGGCGTTTTATTGGTCATCATCATATTTTTCCTTTATAATATGCTGGCGCTTCTTGGAGATTTTAAAGAGGCAGATGCACCTTATATTGTAGAGTATGGAAGCATAGTACAGGAAAATGAATACGACTGCTTGATAATCAGAGATGAAATTCTTGTTTTTCCTGTTGAATCAGGAAAAGTTAAATACAAAGTCAATGAAGGCGACAAAGTACGAAAAGGATATCCTCTTTACGATATTGAGGCGGGAGCCTATGGTAAAGACGGTGGCGATGATGCATATCATGTCGATATAAAGACTTCGGTTGAGTACTTGAGAGTGGCATATGAAAATCTCGATGTGGGAAAACAGGTTGACGACATAAGAAAATTATCTGCATATGGAATCTATGACAGGATTTCTTTGATAAAAAATGCAATTGATGAAAAAATAATGCAAACTGATGGAGAAGAAATCGAAACAGAAACGGTTAATCGTTATAATGGTTCAAATTCACCCATATCGGGAATTGTTTCATTCAATATTGACGGTTACGAGGAAATTTTAAGCAGGGAAAGTGTTATGCTTCTTAATATGGAAAAAATAAGAAGTGAAACCATAAATTCAGCAAATCTGAAAGGAAAAGAGGCTGAAACGGATGAGCCAATAATGAAAATAGTCGACAATTCGGCTTGGTATGTATATGTTTATACAGACCTTAGGAACATAGGCCGCTTCAATGAAGGATCAAGTGTCAAGATTGTTTTCGAAGAAGAGAATGTGGATGCGATGGTTGTCGAAACAAATAATGAAATAGGAAACTGCTATGCAATTTTGAGGATAAGCGAACAGGCAAAGACATTTTTGGGTAAAAGAGCGACAAGAATGCATATAATCAACAAAAACATCAATGGTTTGATCGTCCCTGTTGATGCTCTTGTTTATCAAGAAGATGAAATCGGTGTTCTTATAAAAAATATAAATGGAAAGGCTGTCTTCAAGCCTGTTGGAGTCAAGGGTTCAAACAACGAATGGGCGGTTGTAAGCGATGGGATTTTTTACAGGAAGGATGAAAATGGAAATGCTGAAGCAGTGGATACAGTCAAGGTATATGATGAGATTATCGTAGACATAAGCGATTAGGAGGTTCTTATGGGAATAAATATAAATTTGGAGGAGATTGAAAGTAAAATTGAGAATATCTGCAAAAGAAAAGGCATTGAAAGAAATGGCATACGATTGATTGCAGTCACAAAAACAATCGATGTCAAAAGGATAAATGAAGCGATTGATTCAGGGGTTGAGTTTCTTGGAGAAAACAAAGTGCAGGAGATAGTCGACAAATATGAGAAAATAGATGAAAAGGCAAAATGGCATATGATAGGCCATTTGCAAAGGAACAAAGTGAAGTACATAATTGAAAAGGTTGACATGATTCATTCGCTTGACAGCATGAAGCTTGCCCATGAGATAGATAAAAGGGCAGCTCAGGCAGGAAAAACAATGGATTGTCTCATCCAGATAAACATAGGCAATGAAGAGAGTAAATCAGGTATTGGTTATGACGATGCCGAATCATTTCTTAATGAGGCAGGAATGCTTGAGAATATAAGGATATGTGGATTTATGGCTATTGCCCCGTTTATTGAAGACAAGGAAAAAGTAAGGCCATATTTCAGGAAAATGAATGAGTTGTTTACGAGGATGAAAATGAAAGGGCATGAGGAACAAATGCTGTATCTGTCCATGGGAATGACGCATGATTTTGAAACGGCAATAGAGGAAGGCGCCAATATGGTCAGGATAGGGACAGGGATATTCGGTGAAAGGGATTATTCAAAATAAGGAGGAATTGAAATGAGCGTAATCGATAAAATTAAATTTTTTATGGGTATTGATGACTATGACGAAGAGGAATTGGATGAAATGGAAGAAGATGAGATTTTCTCGGAGCAAAGCATAGAACAAGCTGACACGAAGGTCAGGGGAAATAAGATTTTGAACATACATTCAAACCAGCAGATGAGGGTCATTGTTCATGAGCCAAATGATTTTGAAGAGGTTCCTGGAATAGTGGACAATCTTAAGAACAACAAACCCGTTGTAATAAATCTTGAAGAGCTCGAATATGAACTGGCTAAAAAAATATTTGATTTCCTCAACGGAGCAGTATACGCTTTGGAGGGAAAAATTCAAAAAATATCCAAAGGTATTTTTATAATAGCCCCCAAAAATGTTGAGATACAAGGGGACTTTAAAACCGAAACAAGCGAAAAAGGAATTTTTCCTTGGCAAAAGTAGAAGAATATGGAGGAGAACATGTGGATTATAAAGGAATCGATTTATAGATTTGTAGAAGTGGTCAATTTTTTAATTATTGCGAGAATAATATTCTCTTGGTTTGCGCGCGATTATTCAAACCCGATTTTCAAGATGCTTTATGGTTTGACTGAGCCGATTCTTTCGCCTTTTAGAAACCTTTTGTTTAAAATGGGCATTGGAGGAGGCACAATTGATTTTTCGCCCATTTTCGCAATCCTGACGCTCGACGTGGTAAGCAGCTTGATTGTAAGCATACTATAACATGCCTCGAAAAAAAGAAGTCGAAGCCTTCATGAGCAGGCAAAAACATATTACCCATTCCAAAGACGACGTTTATGAAATTCTGAAGGTGTTGTCCGCCTATGAATCCATTTCAAGAGGCAAAGATGTGGGGATCAGCGGAATAATATCGAGGAGCCGTTTCAACCTTGTAGAGTCGCTTGTTCGTGCAGCGGGAGATAATGAAGTGATGATCAGCTTTGAAGGTGGATATCCGGATGCCGAAAGAGGAAGGACGATATTTTCTATTCATGAAAAAATATCGACGGAAGAATCGGGATTGAGTGTTATTGAAATTAAATTGAATTCGAAAGTCGGACACAGAGATATTCTGGGTGCATTGCTTTCGCTTGGAGTTAAAAGGACAATGGTTGGCGATATTGGCATAGACGGTTTTGTATCCTATGTAATAGTATCGGATGATATGGTTGATTTCATAACAAGCAACCTTAATCGAGTCGGAAGAGCCAGTATTGAATCATCCAAAGTGCTTTCATGCGGAAAATTGAATATGCCTAAAAAGCGGTTCAATGATAAAGAAATAGTTGTTTCATCAATGAGGTCCGATTTGATTTTATCTAAACTTTTCAAGCGGAGCAGAAAAGATGTCAAAGGCGACATTGAAAAAGGCAAAGTAAAATTGAATGACTTTATGCTTAACGCGGCAAATCATTGTGTTGCAGAAACGGATGTTGTTTCTTATAAAGGCAATGGTAAAATTAAAATAGGCGAGATTAAAGGCATTACCAAAAAAGGAAACTATGTTCTTAAAATAAAAAAATATGTGTGATGGGGTGAAATAATGATTAATCCGTTGGAAATACAGGCCGTTGAATTTGGAAAATCATTGAGAGGTTATCAAACCGGGGAAGTAGATAAGTTCATAGATGATATTTTCGAGGACTATGAAATCATATACAAGGAGAATAAGGACCTTAAAGATAAAATCAGATTGCTGGAAGAGCAAATTGATACTTACAAAAACATGGAAAAGACATTAAATGAAACATTGATTTTGGCTAGCGATACAGCGGAAACCGTGAAAGGTAATGCCGCAAAAGAAGCTGAATTCATTAATAAAAAGGCTGAAGAGGAAGCAAAAAGAATAATCGAGAAGGCAAACAGTGAAGTAATGAGGATAAAGGGAGAATTTGACGACGCTAAAAAACAGGTTTTGATTTTCAATGAAAGGTATAGAAATCTTTTAAAGTCGCAGATAGAATTATTGAACAAGTCTGTTGAGGATATGTTCGATTGAATCCGTTTAAAAAACAGCAACCCGCCTTATGTGGTGGGTTGTTTTTAAGAATTTACAGGAGGTAATTTGTTAATGAAGATAGGAATTATCGGAGCAATGGATGAGGAAATCCAATGCATATTGGAATCGATGGAAATAAAGGACAAGGAAGTTTACGCAGGAATGATATTCAACAAAGGTTTTGTACACAACACCGAAGCCGTACTAGTTATGTCCGGCATAGGAAAGGTAAATGCTGCTCTTTGCACACAGATACTGATAACAAAATTTCAAGTTGAAAGCATCATAAATACAGGGCTGGCCGGAGCTTTGGAAGAATCGTTTGAAATAGGTGATGTAGTTGTTTCAAGCGAATTGCTCGAACACGACATGGATGCAACTGGCTTCGGATATAAACTCGGAGTTATACCGAGGATGGAAAAATCTATTTTTGAGGCTGAACCAAGATTGGTTGAATTGGCCGTTGAAGCCCTCGGCGAAAAAAAGAATGTGCATGTTGGAAGAATTGTATCCGGGGATGTATTCGTTGCTGATTCCGAAAAAAGAATTTACCTAAATGAAATATTCGGCGGGGTATGTGCGGAGATGGAAGGAGCAGCAATAGCCCATGTTTGCCAAGTCAACAATAAGCCTTTTGTCATAATAAGAACAATTTCAGACAAGGCGGATAATTCGGCAACGGAAAATTTCAGTGAATTTGCGGACAAGCATGCACACGAATCAAGTCAAGTGGTGGTTGATCTAATAAAAAAAATGGAAATGGAATAGTATGGAAATAATAAAGCTGATTGTTGGCGAAGACGGTGAAGGAAGCAGGATGGATGCTTACCTGAATGAAAACTTCGAGGAGTTTTCAAGGAGTTACCTGCAAAAGTTGATTCTTGATGGGAATGTAAGGCAAGACGGAATTAAGGTCATTAAAAAGAATCAAAGGTTAAAAGAAGGAATGACATTGGAGTTGACTGTTCCTGAACCCGAAAAGCTTGAAGTGAAAGCCCAAAATATAAAATTGAATATTGTATACGAGGATGAGGGTCTTTTGGTAATAAACAAGGATAAGGGAATGGTTGTACATCCTGCACCCGGGAACCATGACGGAACGATTGTAAACGCGCTTTTATACCATTGCGATTCACTGTCTTCGATAAACGGTGTGATTAGACCGGGGATAGTTCATAGGATAGACAAAGACACCACCGGTTTACTGGTTGTTGCAAAAAACGACATGGTTCATAAAAATCTTTCAGAGCAATTGAAAGACCATGAAATAGCAAGAATATATTATGCTTTGGTTGAGGGGAACATAAAAGAAAAATCAGGAACCGTTGACGCTCCAATCGGTAGAGATCCATCGAATCGCATGAAAATGGCGGTTGTTGAAAAAGGAAAGCCGGCAATTACACATTTCGATGTATTGAGGCGATTTAGAGATACGACTCTTATAAGGTGTCAATTGGAAACGGGAAGAACACACCAAATAAGAGTGCATATGTCATACATAGGGCACCCCATTGTAGGCGATGCTTCATATGGATTCAAAAAAAGCAGACATGCTTTTCCAAGGCAGGCGCTGCATGCTAAAAAACTTACTTTTTACCACCCTCTTAAAAAGAGGATGATGACTTTCACATGCAAGATGCCAGAAGACATGAAAGAGCTTATACAAAAGATGAAGGCCATGGATTAATCAATGACCTTCATCTTTTGTATTTCTTTTTCTTGAGGGGTGATATAGAGTGTGTTTTGTCCCGAGTATGTAACAAGACCGGGCCCGGCGCCCTTGATCTTTTTGACATTTTTTATTTTGGTGCAGTCTACAGGAACATTTGAAGAAAGGCGTCCTTTGCTGTAATAAGCGGCTATTGATGTCGCATCCAAGAAGTCCTTTTCCAATAAGGAACCGTCATTTACAAGTACTACATGTGAACCAGGCATGTTTTTCGCATGAAACCAAAAGTCTCCAGGTTGGGATTTTTTAAAGGTGACACGTTCGTTTTGAGTGCTGTTTTTGCCTGCAATTATTTTTTTGCCGTTTTCAGTCAAAAAAGACATATGTGTCTTGTTGAATTTATCAATTTCCTTTGCTTTTGACTGTTTTTTATTTTGGATGAAACGATGTCCCAGATATCCTTCCTTCTTCAATTCTTCTTTTATTGCTGCGATGTTTGTAAATTCATATGAATTCTCGAGATTCACAAGTACATTGTCCAAATATTCAATTTCACTTTTCGCAATAAGTATTTGCTTGCGGAGTTGTAATTTAGCATTCTTGTATTTGTTGTACTTTTTAAAATACTTTTGAGCATTTTTTGATGGAGTAAGTCTAATGTCCAGAGGTATTTCAATCAGGTTGTTTTCGTCATAGAAATTTTCCAATGTTATTGATTCCATTCCTTGTTTGACATTATGGATGTTTGCCAAAATAATATCTCCATAAATCTTGTATTTCTCATAATCAAGAGATTGAGTGTATTCTTCATGAAGTTTTTGCAGTTTGCTGCGCGAATGTGAAATCCTGGACTTGACAAGTTTATTTAAATTTGAGGATTTGGCCGCAAGATCAGACGCCTTGTTCTTGTCGATATAGTATCTGTCTATTGCACAGGAAATTGAATTGAAATTTTCGCGTTCATAAATTTGATTCGGGTATGTTTCCAATTCGGCGGCGTGAAAATCCTTGGGGAAGCCTTTTTCGGTAAAAACAGTAGGTTTTTCATTTTTGGTATCAATTGCTTCACCAAAGGATATTATTGTATTCCAGAGTTTATCGGAAGCGGCAAAGTCAATGTCGGATGTATTTGACTTGGGGTCTATTCCAGAACGCAGGCAGAATTCTTTAGCCAATATCGGACTTATTCCTTTATAGGCAGTATAAATCATTTTATAAACCTCTGTATCTTTGAATTGCAGTTTTTCATAAAAATCCTTGGAAAGGCATTTTTCAATATTGATTTTACCCTGATCGGGTGGGAATGAATATGTTAGACCGGGAAGGACTTGACGCTGTCTGCTGATTGTTGATGGAATTCTTCTTATGCTATCGATTATAATTCCTTGTGAATCGACAAGAATTATGTTGCTGTGTTTTCCCATCAACTCGACAACAAGCCGTTTTCTTTCCGCAAATTTCATTTCGTCATGAGTTTGGAAATCGAAAAAAAGTATCCTGTCGTTGTCATATTGTGTAACTTCATTCAAAAAACCGCCCTGTAAATGTTTTCTTAGAACCATGCAGAAGAGCGGCGGAGCGCTTGGGTTTGCTTTGTCCATTTCTGTAATTGCGACATATGGAAGACTCGAATTCACAGAAATCAACAGCTTATGGGTTTCCCTTCCCCTTTTAAAACGCAGCATGAGTTGAGATTTGTCGGGCTGGTATATTTTATCTATTCTCGATTCTTTAAGAACAGTATTCAACTCGCATTTGAGTGAACGTGCAACATATCCGTCAAACGGCATAATATCACCCTTTCTTTTTGATATGCTCAAGTATATCATTTTTATAGAGTAATACAAATTTGCCAATTACAGCATTAAAATTTGGTATAATAAAGAAAATGAGCAAGGAGAGTGCAAAGTGAGATTTACTAAAATGCATGGAACCGGAAATGATTTTATATTAACTGAATATGAAGAAATGATTGTTGGAGACCAAAGTGCGACAGAACTTGCAAAAGGTGTTTGCGACAGGCATTTCGGTGTTGGGGCTGATGGATTGATGTTTCCCATGAAATCTTTTGTGGCGGACATTAAAATGAAGTACTACAATTCTGATGGTACAAAAGCGGAAATGTGCGGCAATGGAATAAGATGTTTTGCAAGATATGTTTATGACAGAGGCAAGGTGCAAAACAGAAAATTTGCGATAGAAACCGATGCCGGAATTTACAATGTTGAAATAATTGACAAATGCATGGTTGAAGTAGAAATGGGGCAACCATTGACTGAAGCGTCAAGCGTGCCTGCAATAGGGGGAATTGGAGGCAAGTTTTTAAAACAGGAAGTTGAAACAAGATTTGGCAGTATAGAAGCAAGTTCGGTAAGGATGGGGGTTCCCCATACGGTGATCTTTGGAAAAGACGACGAACCATTCGAAGTGAAGAAGTGGGGACTCGAGATTGAAAAAATGAAAAAAGTATTTCCGGAAGGGACAAATGTAAATTTCGTTAAAGTTGTTTCGCCCAATAATATAATTGTAGAGACTTGGGAACGTGGAGCAGGAAAGACTTTGTCGTGCGGTACGGGTGTATGTGCATCGGCTTATCTGGCTCGTTTTTTCGGACTTGTCGATAAAAATGTTGAAGTTAATGTTCCCGGAGGCAGTTTGTACATTCGAATGAGTGGAGATTCACTTTATATGAAAGGCGAGGCAGTTTTGATATGCATAGGGGATTATGGTAAGGAGACATGCAGTTTATGATATAATTGACAATGGCGCATGTATTGATGCTGCTCTATTTTTTTGAAAAAGGTGATTTGTATGGCTACGGTTAAAAGCAGAAAAAAACAAAAGAAAAGCATAAAACAAAAAGACGAAAAGAAACATTTGATCTTGCCGATTGTCATGATTGCGGCAGGTATAATGCTTTTGCTAAGCATATATACCGAATCTGCGGGGATACTCGGAGCGTGGGTGAAGAATATTTTCGGGGGATTGTTCAATGGAAATGTAGTATATATGGCGTTTATTTTAATTTTGTCCGGTGTGCTGCAAGTGATTGAAAGAGGCGGTTCTTATCGAAGTATTTTCGTTTTGGCTGATTTTATGGTTTCAGGTTCCATATTATACGGAATAACAAACGGCATATCCAGAAATTTCGAAGTGAAGGAAACGGTGGTATATTTTGCAAAAGGTGTCTCAGGGGAAGCACCGGGTTTAATAAACAGAATGATATATTCCGCATCTGTCAAAATGCTTGGGACTTATGGAAGTCTGTTTCTTTCCGCAATACTTTTATTGATTGGTACTGCTATAATTTTGGATAAATCCATAGCGGAAATTGTCAAAGCGGTTGCGGGAGGATTGAAATTGTTTTTAAGCATGCTGAAAAAATCTGCATTGAAAATATTCACAAAAGATGAACTTGAATACAAGGAGCGAAAAAAGAAAAAAGAAAAAGTTGAAAAACTCGAGAAAGAAGCTCCAAAAGAAATCCGGGAAGAAATCAAAAGACAGTCTTCAATAAAGGTCATTGATTATGCGAAAGAGTATGGAGGACGCAAAGAGAACATTGAAAACGTAAAAGCTGAAGAGAAAACCGGAATAAAGGATGGATCAGAGTCAAAGATTCAGAACGATTCAATTTCCGAACCTATAAAATTAAACAGTGAAATAAACAAACCCGGCGTCAGTGAAAATTATCGGCAATACAGATTGCCCGACATGAAACTTCTTGATAAAACACCTGAAATCGGTAAGGAAATGGATAAGAAATCAGTATTGAAGAAAGCGAAAAACCTGGAGAGGATACTGGATGATTTTGGGGTCGACGCAAAAGTGATTCAGGTTAGCAGGGGACCGACAATAACGAGGTATGAAATTCAGCCGAAACCGGGTGTGAAAGTTAGCAGAATAGTTTCACTTTCAGACGATATAGCATTAAATCTTGCCGCAAGGAATATAAGGATAGAAGCCCCGATTCCGGGTAAGGCCGCAGTTGGAATAGAAGTGCCCAATGATGGGAACTCACTTGTAGGCTTGCGTGAAATCATTAACAGCAATAATTTCAAAGAGAAAAAAGAAGGTCTGAATTTTGCGCTTGGTAAAGATATATCCGGAAATCCAATCGTGTCGGACCTTACCGAAATGCCGCATTTACTGATTGCCGGTGCAACGGGATCTGGTAAAAGTGTATGTGTGAATGCACTAATTACCAGTTTGCTGTTTGCAAAACGGCCAGATGAAGTAAAATTTTTAATGATAGACCCTAAAGTTGTGGAATTGAACCAATACAACGGTATTCCGCATCTGATTATGCCGGTTGTGACTGATCCACAAAAATCCGCATCGGCACTGAATTGGATTGTAAACGAGATGAATGAAAGATACAAGATATTTGCAGAAACCAATGTCAGGGATATAAAAAGCTACAATAAAAGTCGCGACCACGAAAGCATGTATCAAATTGTAGTAATAATTGATGAGCTTTCGGATCTGATGATGGTGGCCCCGAGTCAAGTTGAGGATGCAATATGCAGAATAGCTCAAATGGCAAGGGCTGCAGGCATTCATTTGATAGTCGCAACTCAAAGACCGTCTGTTGATGTAATAACTGGAATAATTAAAGCCAACATACCGTCCAGAATCGCTTTTGCTGTTTCGTCGCAAGCAGATTCCAGAACAATACTCGATATGGGCGGGGCCGAAAAATTATTGGGGAAAGGGGACATGTTGCATTATCCTGTGGGGCAGTCAAAACCAAGAAGGATTCAAGGAGTTTTTGTATCTGACAGTGAGACCAAAAGGGTTTTGAATCATATAAAATCCCAGGTTGACGAGGTTGAATATGAAGAAATCCCAGCCGAGACTTTAGTTAAGGACAATGTTGACGAAACTGATGAGCTTTTGCCGGAGATTGTCGAAACCGTTGCTGCAATGGAACAAATATCGATATCTATGCTGCAAAGAAGATACAGGATTGGTTACAATCGTGCGGCACGCATAATCGATGAGTTGGAAAACAGAGGAATAGTGAGCAAAAGTGATGGCAAGAAACCAAGAAACGTATTGATAAATGAGGAAGATTTGGGGACCGATTATGAATAGAGCCGATATAAAGAAAACTGAAAATGAAAATAAAAAGTTTTTTATTGAAACATTGGGGTGTTCAAAGAATCAAGTTGATTCCGAGTTCCTTGCAGGAAGATTGATAAGCGCGGGATTGGATTTGACATATGATTTCGATGAGGCCGACTATATAATTGTAAACACATGCGGTTTCATAGCTGATGCGATGGAAGAGTCCGTCAATGCCATATTGGAATTTGGACGGCTCAAAAGTAGTAACCAGACTATTGTAGTGGCAGGATGCCTTTCTGAAAGATTTGCCGATGAAATAAGAAGTGAGATGCCTGAAATAGATATAATCATTGGAGTGACGAAATTTTTGGAATTGCCGGAGATGTTCGAGAAATTCGAGTGCGATGGGAATAGAATTTTAAATATTGGAGACATAGACCGTTATGTGGATTATCGCGAAGAAGAAAGAGTTCTTCTAGATCAGAAGCATTATGCATATGTTAAAATCTCCGAAGGTTGCGACAACAGGTGCACATATTGCACAATACCGGGCTTCAAGGGAGGATACAAGAGCAGACGGATTGAAGATCTCATTTCCGAAGTAAATAAATTGGCAATCATGGGAGTAAAGGAAATAGTTCTTATAGCGCAGGATACTACAAAATACGGAATAGACATATATGGTGAATTCAAACTGGTTGAACTGCTTGAAGAACTTGTGCTTGTCGACGGCATTGAATGGATAAGGATACTGTACGCATATCCGGATGTTTTGGATGAATCCTTGATTAATACAATAAGAAAGCATGAAAAAATTTGCAATTATCTTGATATGCCCATTCAGCATTGTCATGACGACATGCTGAAAAGAATGAACCGTCATACCAGCGAAAGAGACTTGGAAAATGTTTTGAAAATGATAAGAAAATTGGTTCCGGACATGTCAATAAGGACAACTCTTATGGTGGGTTTTCCGGGAGAAAGCCAGGAGGCATTCGAAAAACTGTTTCGATTTGTTGAAAAACAAGAGTTTGACAAGCTGGGAGTGTTTGAATATTCACCAGAGGAAGGAACGCCTGCCGCGGGATTCGACTGCCAGATTGATTCCAGTACAAAAGCCGACAGGAAGGAAAGGATAATGATTCTCCAAAAGCAAATTTCGGAAAATGCAAACAACAAAAGAATAGGAATGAACGTGAAAGCAATAATTGATGAAAAGGTTGAAAATGAAGATGTTTACATCGGCAGGACACAGTATGACGCTCCAGAAGTCGATGGAGTTTTATATATTTATGCCAAAAGCAAGCTTGCTCCGGGGGATTTTGTAAATGTGAAAATCACAGATGCTCTTGAATACGATTTGATTGGGGTGATTGAAAATGAATCTGCCGAATAAAATAACAGTTTCAAGGATATTAATGGTGCCGATATTCATTTGGGTGATCTTGTCAGGAATTCAAAATTCACGACTGATTGCTGCAGTGATTTTCATAATCGCTTCAGTTACAGATTTTATCGACGGCTATCTGGCAAGGAAATATGAATTGATTACCGATTTCGGGAAGCTTATGGACCCGATGGCGGACAAGATACTGGTTGCATCGGCACTTATTGCGTTGGTTCAAATTGGTCGGATATCAGTGTGGCCTGTTGTAATTATTCTTGCGAGGGAATTCTTGATAACATCTTTCAGATCTCTAGCAGCTTCAAAAGGATTGGTCATAGCTGCAAGCATTTGGGGTAAAGTCAAGACAAACACACAAATATTTGCAATAATATCATTAATGTTAACCAATAATTGGTTTGCAGATATTATGCTTTGGGTATCGGTAATTGCAACAATTTTGTCTGCTGTTGATTATATTCGGAAAAATAAAAAAGTCATAATCTAAAAAGGGGAACTTATGGACGCTGCAATTTTAAATGTCGGTACGGAGTTGTTGATGGGAGAGATTGTGAATACAAATGCGGCATATTTGTCTGGGCAAATGAAGAAATTCGGAATAAATGTATATTATCAGATTGTTGTCGGAGACAATCATAGCCGCTTGCAGAGCGTTTTGGACATACTGTCGAAAAAAGTGGATGTGATTCTTTTGACCGGTGGACTTGGTCCGACAAAGGACGATATGACCAAAGAAGCGGTCGCTTCAGTTTTTGGAAAAGAACTGAAACAGAATGATGAAGCGATAAAACAGATGGAAAACATAATGAAAAGATATGGCAGGACAATAAATGAAATAACAGAAAACAACTACAGGCAGACTTTTTTCCCGGAAGGAAGCAGAATATTGAAAAACGAAATGGGTTCAGCTCCTGGATTTATTTTGGAAACAGGTCAAGGAAATAAAGTGGTTATATGTCTTCCTGGGCCTCCACATGAAATGAAAGCGATGTTCAACACGCATCTCAATGATTATTTTTCTGGGAAGACAGAGGGTTGCATTCGCTCAAAAGTATTGAGACTTGCGGGAATTGGGGAATCATCTGTTGAAACCGAATTGATGGATTTGATTGAAAACCAGGAGGACCCGACTATTGCGACCTACGCGAAGCCGGGGGATGTGGCAATAAGGGTGGCTACAAAGCAGAGAGATAAAGAATCGGCGGAAAAGGTTTTGAAGCCAACGATTAACGAGATTAAAAAACGATTGGGCAGATATATTTATTCGGAAGACGAAAGAGAACTCAATGAAATGGTTGTAGATCTTATAAGGGATAGAGAATGGAAGGTTTCGACGGTTGAATCATGTACGGGCGGTTTGCTGGCATCGAATTTTATTGATGTGCCGGGAGCATCGGATGTTTTTGATGAAGGATTTATAACTTACAGCAATGAAGCCAAAGAAAAAAGGATTCATGTTGACATTGAAAAATTGAACAAGTATGGCGCAGTCAGTATGCAAACGGCGGAAGCCATGGCTATCGGACTCTATGAAGAGACCCACAGCGATGTGTGCATTTCTGTGACAGGAATCGCCGGACCGAAAGGTGGAACAGAAGAAAAACCGGTAGGGCTCGTGTACGCATCATTTATGATTGAAGGGGAAGTTGAAACGGAAACCTATCATATCCGTGGAGACAGACAAAGGATAAGGGTATATACGGTAATGAACATAATGAAAAAATTATATCAAATATTAAAAAAGGTTGATTAATTTAAATTGGTGGTATATAATCAACTAAAAGAACAAATGTTCGATACGAAAGGTGGGTGAATCCAGTTTCGCACTGGGACAATATGGACGAAAAAAAGAAAGCTCTTGACGCTGTATTGACACAAATAGAAAAACAATTTGGAAAGGGTTCAATAATGAGGCTCGGGGACGATGGAGCTAGAGCCAATGTGGAATCTCTGCCAACGGGCATAGTGGAACTGGACATTGCCTTGGGCATAGGAGGAATTCCGAAAGGGAGAATCATTGAAATATACGGGCCGGAATCTTCAGGAAAGACAACGGTTTCCCTCCACATGATTGCAGAGTGTCAAAAGACGGGCGGAAATGCCGCATTTATAGATGTCGAGCATGCACTGGATCCGGTATATGCGGGTAATTTGGGAGTCGATATAGACAATTTGATTCTTTCTCAACCCGATACGGGAGAGCAGGCATTGGACATAGTTGAAGCTTTGGTCAGAAGCGGAGCGATAGACATAATTGTTTTGGACTCTGTTGCCGCACTTGTTCCAAAGGCTGAGCTTACCGGCGAAATGGGAGACAGCCACATGGGTCTTCAGGCAAGGCTCATGTCTCAGGCCATGAGGAAACTCACTGCAATAATAAGCCGTTCAAGAACATCTGTAATATTCATAAATCAACTTAGAGAAAAAATTGGTGTGATGTTTGGGAATCCCGAGACAACCACAGGAGGAAGGGCTCTTAAATTCTATTCTTCTGTAAGAATTGATGTACGCAGAATAGGAAGCATCAAGCAGGGAGATCAGATTGTAGGAAACAGAACAAAAATAAAGATTGCCAAGAACAAGGTGGCTTCGCCATTTAAAATTGCCGAATTCGACATAATGTACGGTGAGGGCGTATCTAAAGAGGGCGGCATCCTCGATTGCGGGGTCAATGCCGGCTTAATAAAAAAATCCGGATCATGGTACAGCTACAATGATGACAAAATAGGCCAGGGAAGGGAAAATGCAAAACAATATCTTAAGGAACATGAAGATATGTTTGTTGAAATTGAACAGAAAATCAGGGCTTATTATGACTTGGACAAGGGAACAAAAAAAGAAGAAGGGTAAATCCTGAAACGATATAATCCAATACAGCTTTTGAGAAACAGAAAGGTCGAAACGCCCACATCATGTTTTATTGGGAGTTTCGACCTTTCTTTAGGAAGGGGACTTGACAAATGAAAGTAATACTTGTCGAAAGATTAAACAAGAGCGTGGAGCGACTTATAACTGACTGTGAAGTTTTCTATTTGTGTGATTCGAAATGGCTCAAAAAAAACAGAATGGAAAATAATTTTCCGATTGACGAGGAAATGGAAAACGAATTGAGGGAGTTCACAGAAAGATATGCTGCAGAACGGGCCTTGAAATATATAGAATTCAAAAGAAGAACCGAAAAAGAGGTTTCGAACCATTTAAAAAAAATTCCTTTGCCTCAAGAAATTATTCATGCGACAATTGTGAAGATGGTGGATTATGGAATGTTGGACGACGAATTGTATGCAAGGGACTATATTGAGGAGTTGATTGAAAAAAATCAATCCACATATGTGATTAAAATGAAATCGGTAAACAAGGGACTAAAGGGATCTTTGATAGAGGCGATATTATCCGAGCTTAATGTGTTGGAAAATGAAGGTTTCAGGGCGTTGAAACTGATTGAAAAGAGATGCGGAAAAAGTGATGAAAAACATGATTTAAACAAGTTGAGGCAATACTTGTACAGAAAGGGATTTTCTGCAGAGGCTATAAGGAAATCAATGGAAAATCATTTTGATGGCATTAGTCAATAAGCTTGACAATAAATTCGAAAAGTTTTAAAATTACAAAGAGGATTCTATTAAACTGCCCGTTTTAGTTCCTCGTGAATTGGGTTTTAACCGAGTTATCTCGGTTTTTATTTTTGATTATAAATGGGAGGTGTATGCATATTATCAAAATATACTATTTAGCGATTATAGCTGTAGTACTTATTCCCATTGCTTTTGGATTGGGATATCTATACAGAAAAAAGATTGCCGCCGAAAAAATTCAAAGCGCAGAAGAAAAAGCGAGAAAAATTCTTTCCGAAGCGAATAAATTGGCGACAACAGCGAAAAAAGAAGCATTAATAGATGCAAAAGAAGAAATTCATAGATTAAGAAAAGACTTGAATAAAGAAATAAGAGAAAGAAGAACAGAAGCTCAAAGAACAGAAAAGAGACTTAACAAAAGAGAAGAATCTCTTTATACAAAGACGGAGTCACTTGAAGAAAAAGAAAATTTACTGATTGGGAAATTAAAGGAAATAGAAATAAAGAAACAGGAAGTTGACGAACTTTTCAAGAAACAGATAGAAGAGCTTGAAAGAGTGTCCGGATTTACAGCTGAAGAAGCAAAGGAAATGCTTTTAAAGGATATCGAAAAAGAAGTCCGATATGAATCGGCAATCATGATTAAGGATATCGTTTCCGACGCGAAAGAAGAAGCCAGTAAAAAGGCAAAGGAAATATTGGCCTATTCCATACAAAAGTATGCTGCGGATTATGTTGCTGAAAGCACTGTATCGGTTGTCAATCTTCCGAATGATGAAATGAAAGGTCGCATCATCGGCAGAGAAGGAAGAAACATAAGGACTCTGGAGACTTTGACAGGAGTTGACCTTATCATTGATGATACGCCTGAAGCCGTAATTTTATCGGCTTTTGACCCAATCAAAAGGGAAATTGCCCGTGTGGCATTGGAAAAACTCATTGTCGACGGAAGGATTCATCCCGCTAGAATTGAAGAAATGGTTAACAAGGCTACAGCTGAGATTGATGAGAAAATCAAGGAAGAGGGAGAAGCTGCAACTTTTGATGCAGGAATACACAACCTCCATCCGGGATTGGTCAAGTTGCTCGGAAGATTGAAATACAGAACAAGTTACGGGCAGAATGTTCTGAAGCACTCTATAGAAGTATCGTATTTGGCCGGCTTGATGGCAGCTGAGCTTGAAGTTGACGTAAAGCTTGCAAAGAGAGCCGGATTGCTCCATGACATAGGAAAGGCGCTCGACCATGACATGGAAGGAACCCACGTAGAAATAGGAATGGATGTTCTTAAGAAATATGGAGAGTCAAAAGAAGTGATTCATGCAATGTCTACTCATCATGGAGACTATGAACCTCAAACGGTTGAAGCCATATTGATTACAGCGGCGGATGCTGTTTCAGCAGCAAGACCGGGTGCGAGGAGAGAAACTCTTGAGACTTATGTCAAAAGGCTTGAAAAGCTTGAAGAAATAGCAAAGTCGTACGAGCAGGTTGACAAGGCATTTGCAATACAGGCAGGACGTGAAATCAGGATAATGGTGAAACCCGAAAAAATATCAGATACAGAAATGATTCTTCTTGCAAGAGAGATTTCAAAAAATGTTGAAAATGATCTGGAATATCCTGGTCAGATAAAAGTGAATCTCATAAGAGAGACAAGAACCGTGGATTACGCAAAGTAGCAATAAAGAAAGTTTTAAAAAAAGACACCTCCAAAGAGGAGACGGCAATCAATACGATTGACGATTCCTCTTTGGAGGTGTCTTTGTAAAAAGACATAGAAAGCAATTATTTATTTCTCAAATGGCTGGTATAAATTCATTTTCATAATAGGGTGATTATAGTCCGGTTGAATTGGATATTATTATAATGGATTCTTCTTTTGAATGTCGGATCATTTCGATATAAAAAGTTTTCTATTAAAAAAGGATTCTAATGGATTCTGTAGAATACTAATACAGGGATTAATATGAAAAATATGTAAATTAAACGCAGAAATAAATTTTTAAAAATCAAAAGGAGGAATCATACTAATGGATGTTTTAAAAGTATCGGCTAAATCTAGTCCAAATGCGGTTGCCGGGGCATTGGCTGGTGTTCTGAGGGAAAACGGGCATGCTGAAATTCAAGCCATAGGAGCCGGCGCATTGAATCAAGCGGTCAAAGCAGTAGCTATAGCAAGAGGATTTGTGGCCCCAAGCGGTATGGATTTGGTTTGTGTTCCTGCTTTTACGGATATTGAAATAGAAGGGGAAGAGCGAACTGCAATCAAGTTGATCATAAGCCCAAGATAATATTTGATGGATCGTGACAATATCAAACCCGTCCTTTGGACGGGTTTGTTTCATAATTCACAAATAAACCGAAGATTAAACATATATTGATAAATATTGTTCGCTATATTATAATGTTATGTGTTCGGTTATTCAGTAACAGATAGGAGGTATTACTATGTCGAATAAGATATACAGCAATCCCCTGACGGAGAGATACACCAGTGTGGAAATGCAGAAAATATTTTCTCCATACAATAAATTCAGAACTTGGAGGACTTTATGGATAGCTTTGGCTGAATCCCAAAAAGAACTGGGTTTGGAAATAAGCGAAGAACAAATATCTGAAATGAAGGAAAAGGCGGATGAAATCGATTTTGCAAAAGCGAAAGAATATGAAAAAAAGACACGCCACGACGTAATGTCGCATGTGTTGACATTCGGCGAGGCATGTCCAAAGGCCAAGGCGGTAATGCATCTTGGGGCTACAAGTGCTTTTGTTGGAGACAATACTGATCTAGTAGTTTATTATCAAGCCCTTGAAACAATAAGGAAGAAACTTGCAGTGCTTATTTTAAAACTTTCTGATTTTGCTATTGAGCATAAATCACAGGCAACCCTTGGATTCACACATTATCAACCGGCTCAACTTACTACAGTTGGTAAAAGGGCGACCCTTTGGATACAGGATCTGCATATGGACCTTCTTGATTTGGAACATCTTGTTGAAAACTATAAGATAAGGGGAGTAAAAGGCACAACAGGCACTCAGGCAAGCTATCTGGAATTATTCAACGGAGATCATGACAAGGTTATGCAGCTGGAAATGAAAGTTGCAGAAAAAATTGGATTCAATGACGTGTTCGATGTTTCTGGTCAAACATATTCAAGAAAATTTGATTTCAAGATACTTTCGGTTCTTAGCGGAATTGCGCAAACACTTCATAAAATGACTAATGACATAAGACTGCTCCAAAATCTTAAGGAAATAGAAGAACCGTTTGCCAAAAACCAAATAGGGTCTTCTGCGATGGCATACAAGCGCAACCCGATGAGGAGTGAGCGAATCGCTTCCCTTTCACGTTACATTATGAATAATTTGGGTAATGCGTCCGCTACGGTATCTACACAATGGTTCGAAAGGACATTGGATGATTCGGCCAATAGAAGAATTGTGATTCCGGAAACTTTCATGGCAACCGATGCGATACTGGACATTGCTTCGAACATAAGTACGGGTCTTGTCGTCAACGAAAATGTGATAATGTCAAATATTCAAAAAGAGCTGCCGTTCATGATGACTGAAAACATATTGATGGCGGCAGTAAAAAAAGGCGGGGACAGGCAGGAACTTCATGAAAGAATAAGAGTCCACTCGATGGAGGCTGCAAAACAAGTGAAACAATTGGGCAAGCCGAATGATCTGCTTGAAAGAATTTCGGAAGACGGCTCTTTCAAGTTGAATCTGAAAGATTTAAAACTTTTGATGAATCCAAATTTGTATATAGGACGCGCTCCTGAGCAGGTAGACAATTTTGTTGAAAAAATCATTGAACCGATAAAGAAAGAATACGGAAAATTTGCAAAGACAGAAGTGGAAATGAAAGTTTGATATTAATCATTATTGAGAAAAAGATGATGCAGGACGGTTTGTCTTGCTTTTTCTTTTGAATTAAACTATACTTTAAATGTATATTTAGGGAATAGTTAAGAAGGGGGAATAATTGCAATGTATGATAAAAAGCTGAAAATACACAACAAGTCTTCAAAACCCACCAATGTAGTCGCATACGAACACGGCATGATTCAGGAATGTTTGGAAATCGAAAAGCTTCTTCCCGATTATTTTTATGATTTCTTTCTGTATTTGAAAGGCTCGGTAGCTGTTTCTACCAGGCTTGCCTATCTAAACGACATTAAATTTTTTTTAAATTATATGGTAAATGAAAGCAATCTTTCAGATGCTTCTTCCATCAGCTCCATACCCATAGAGGATATAATTAAAATAAATGCAAAGGATGTCAATCGATACCTTGGAGGATATTGCTCGCGATATTTGCTGGAAAAGGGAAATCAGCCAATAGTCATGGAAAACAACAACAGGTCGTTATCAAGGAAAAAATCATCACTGAGCGTGCTGTTTAAATTCTTATATCGCGAAGAAATAATGCCTGGCAATATAACGGATGCTTTCAACCCCATAAAGTTGCCAAAACCGCAACCTGATGCGATTAAAAGGCTTGATATTGACGAGGCCCGTATTATGTTCGATTGTGTTGCAAGTGGAAATGGCTTGTCCGACAAAGAAAGGCTTTATTGGGAAAAAACAAAGCACAGGGACATGCTGATATTGATTTTGTTCACAACATACGGGTTGAGGTTAAGGGAGCTTCAACAATTGAATGTTTCGTCGTTTAACATAAGTCGCGGCGAATTCCTTGTCTATAGAAAGAGAGGCAAGGAATCGGCAATGCCTCTCAACAAATCGGTTGAAAGAGCACTGAAAAATTATATTGAAATGGAGCGTAGCGCATATGCCGTTAAAGGAGAAGATTCGCTTCTTCTCTCAATGCAGAAGAAGCGGCTTACGCAACGTGCCATAAGAGATATTGTAAAAAAATACACAGCAATCGCATTGGGGACGACAAAGGAAAACGGTTACAGCCCCCATAAGCTCAGGGCTACTGCGGCTACATCGCTTATTGAGATGGGAGCTTCGATATACGAGGTTAAAAATATTCTCGATCATGACAATGTCACCACTACTCAATTGTATTCTGCACATAAAAAGGATCAAAAGCGCGAGATAATAAAAAAGTTTGAATGGCTCGAGGACGATTAATCGAACCTATGTTTGCATTGGCATGTAGTTTTATGATATAATTCAACAAAGTTAAAATCGTAAATTGGGAGGGCGAAGATTCATGTATGAGGATTTGACAGACAAACAAGTCAAAATCATTGAATTTATAATGAAAGAGGTAAGCAAAAGAGGATATCCGCCCTCTGTAAGGGAAATATGCAAGGCAGTTGGATTGAAATCAACTTCTTCTGTCCATAATCATTTGGTAACCCTTCAGAATCTGGGATATATAAAGCGTGATGCCACCAAGCCGAGAGCAATAGAATTAAACGAACAAAAGCTCAATATAAATGACAAGGAAAAAGAAAATTTGGTAATGGTTCCGGTTGTAGGTTCGGTTGCTGCAGGCACACCCATTTTGGCCGTTGAAAATATTGATTGGCACTTCCCTCTTCCTGAGCAGTTTGTTGAAAAAGGCAATTATTTTATGCTTGAAGTCAATGGTGACAGCATGATTGAAGCCGGCATACACGACCACGACTATGTACTTGTCAAACAGACACGGGAAGCCGATAATGGAGACATGGTTGTTGCGTTAATCGACGATTCGGCAACAGTAAAGACTTTTTACCGGGAAAAGGATCATATACGGCTTCAACCCGAGAACAGCTCAATGAATCCAATAATTGTTACAGAGGATTTGATGTTGCTTGGAAAGATAAAAGGTGTTTTCAGATTGATGTAGAGAACTTCGAATATTAATGATGAGCCCTTGCGTTATAAAAGACGCAAGGGCTCATATTATTATTGCTGAATGGAAAGGTATTTTTGATCAACGAGATTCTGCAAAGCTTTCATAAGACCTATCCTCGCGTGGTCGTATGTTAAACCGCCTTGAAAATATGCAATATATGGAGGCGTCAAAGGGGAATCCGCGCTTAGTTCTATTGACGATCCCTGTATGAAAGTTCCTGCAGCCATAATGACCTGTGTTTCGTATCCAGGCATGTCCCATGGAATTGGTCTGACATGGGAATCTACCGGGGAAGATGCCTGTATTGCTTCGCAAAAGCAGATAACAGCTTCTTTTGAATTCAATTTTACTGATTGTATTATATCGCTTCGTTCGTCTGACAGTCCGGGAAATGTATCGAATCCGAGCTTATCAAATATGCAGGCGCAAAGTAAAGCCCCCTTCAAAGCTTCAGTTACCGTATGCGGAGCCATGAAGAAACCTTGAAAAAAATGGCGGTTCATACCAAATGACAATCCGCATTCCTTTCCAATACCGGGGGAAGTCATTTTGTGTGATATGAGTTCAATCAAGTTGCTTTTTCCGGCTATGTACCCACCGGTCATTGCCAGACCTCCTCCTGGATTTTTGATGAGAGAGCCGGCCGCGAGGTCGAAACCGATTTCTGTGGGTTCTATCCTTTCCAGAAATTCGCCATAGCAATTGTCAACCATTAATATGGTTTCATCTGAACGGCTTTTTACGAATTCCGCTAGAACCCTCATTTTATCTATGCTTACGGCTTTGCGCCATTCATAACCAGTCGAACGTTGAACATAAACCATCTTGGGCTTTGATTTCAGGGCCTCTGATATTGAATCGTAGTCAAAATCGCCTGACTCGGTCAATTCCACCTGGTTGTAAAGTATTCCTATTTCTGAAAGAGTGGATGGCTTGGGACCGTTTATGCCAATAAGCGTCCTTATTGTGTCGTATGGAGGGCCGGTTACAGACAGCAGCCTGTCGCCTGGACGGAGTGTTCCGGTAAGGCAGAGGGAAATGGCGTGGGTTCCGTTGACTATTATTGGTCGTACTATAGCGTCTTCAGTCCCAAAAACATCTGCATATATTTTTTCAAGCGTATCTCTCCCGCTTTCATTGTATCCGTAACCGCTGTTCCAGTTGAAATCAGTGTCGCTAAGACGGTTTTTCTGCATGGCGTTCAAAACCTTGTATTGATTGTAGGCCCTCGTGTCGCCGAGTTTTTCAAATTGGCTTTGTATTTCCTTTTCGCATTGTTTTACAAATTTCAGTACGCTTTTACTTATGCCGAAAAGTGTTTCGGAGGGAACTTCTATTCTTTTCATTCATTTTCACCCGCTTTCAAAAAAATGAACGGCATTTAAGCCGTTCGGATTGTTGAAATTTCCATACCTGTTTACATAGACTTTAAACAGGTATGGAAATTTCGCAAATCAGCAGTATATATGACCATTTATGATCCTTGCTTTATTATATTTGTAAAAACTCCTATTCTCCATCCGAATCCGTATTTATGAATTGGTTCAAGTTTACACGTTTTGAAGGAATTATCGTTGAAATCGCATGCTTGTAAATCATTTGCTGGCTTCCGTCATTTTCAATTACAATTGTGTACAAATCAAATCCCTTTACATAGCCTTTCAATTGAAAACCATTTGTAAGAAAAATTGTAAGAAGAGTTTTATCTTTCCTGGCCTGATTGAGTATTATATCCTGCAAGTTAAGTACGTTTTTCATGATTATTCGTTTCCCCCTTTATTTAATGTTATTTATAATGAATTTGTTTGTAATTGCCAATATTTTATTTGTATTTAAAGCTTCTGAGCCTTCCATTTCAATTTGAACTGCTTTTTTATATCTTCTGAGCCAGGTCAATTGCCTCTTTGCGTAATGTCTTGAATTGAGCTTTATTTTGTATTTCATTTCTTCTTTATCCGTTATTCCTGACAAATATTCAAGGACCTCTTTGTATCCGATTCCTTTCATTGCAGTATGATTTTCAGTAAGACCCATTTCTGTCAATCTGACCACTTCATCAATCAAGCCGGCTTCAACCATTTTTTCAACCCTCAAGTTGATTCTATCATACAACAGAGTTCTTTCTCTATGCAAACATAAAAATAATGTCTCGTATTTTGGATTGGGATTCAAATCGGCTGCGAATTTCTTTATGGGTAATCCGGTGGCGTGATGGACTTCAAGCGCTCTTATGACCCTTTTGACATTGTTGGGATGAATTATATCCGCAGAGTCTGAATCTGCTGATTTCAATTGATTGTGAAGGTATGCGTTTCCTTTTTCCTCGGATAACTTTTGAAGCATGTTCCTGTATTCAGGATCGTATGTCGCATTAGAAAAGTCCATATCATAGAGTATTGAATTAAAGTAAAGACCGGTACCGCCTGCAATTATCGGTATTTTGCCTTTTTCATGAAGCATTCGTATGACTTCTTCAGCTTGCCGTTTGTAAACAGCTACAGAATAATTGTTGTCGAAGGGATTTGCAACATCGATCATATGATGCTTTACCCTTGACAATTCTTTCGGGGTTGGTTTTGCTGTGCCGATATCCATATATTTGTATACTTGCATAGAATCGGCGGATACTATCTCGGTTTTTAAAGTTTCTGCCAACTCGATGGCGCAGCCGGTTTTGCCCACTGCCGTAGGACCTGCCACGATTATTATCTTATTCATGCATATACCCCATTTCGATTGATCTATCTGTTAAAATATTTTTCGATTTCTGTTATGCCTATCCGAACTACTGTAGGTCGTCCATGCGGGCATGTATATGGATTGTTCAAATCATCCATGTCCGAAAGCAGGGATACAAGTTCAATTTTATCAAGGGGGTCATTGGCCTTGATGGCTGAATGGCAAGCTTTTACTGCGATCGAGTAAATCATTTCCTCGGATTTCATTGAGTCGATTGAAGATGAGCTCAAAATCATGTCTTTCAATTCCTCAAGGAATGATATCGATGTCTGCATGGGAAAAATGGATGGAGCTTCACGTACCAAAATCATGTTGGGGCCGAAATCTTCTATTGCAAAACCCAAAAAATGAAGGGGCTTTTCAGATTCCAGCAAGAGGGTCTTTTCAGTTTCCGGCATATTGAGCGTAAAAGGTTCCAGCAGAATCTGTGAGAGAATAGCTTTATTTTTCAATTGTTTTACGAACGATTCGTAAATAATTTTTTCATGTGCCGCATGCTGGTCTATGAGAATCATTTCAGCTGTCGCTGGGTCTTCACATATTATATAAGAATTGAAGACTTGACCTATAATCTTCAAGTTCATGAAATACTCTTTCTTTCTGGTTTCTTGTGTTGCAATAGGGCTTTTTTTGTTTTGTCCGGTCTCACCGGAAATGGAAATATCCGATAAAATAGATTCGAAAGAGGATTGAACGCCGCCCTTGTCGTCATAATCTTTAGATTGGTTGAACGGCAAGGTCTCATAAGCATTGGGCTTTTCATAGAAAGATTGCTTTTCTGTAATTTCAAGTTCAAATGAATTTGTCTTAGGATATATTTTTTCTTCTGGTATCCATGAATGATTTTGCATAAATTCTGAAAAAGCTCCATTGAACAGATCCGATATGGATTTTTCATCCTTGAATTTGATTTCAGTCTTGTTTGGGCTAATGTTTATATCTATTGATGAAGGATGGATTTCAAGAAAAAGGAATGCAACCGGATATCTTCTTCTTTCAAGAATATGAAAGAAAGCTCCATTTAATAGCTCTGATAAAAGGGGGCTTTTAATCCATCTTTTGTTTACAAAAAAAGACTGCATATTCCTGTTCGAGTGGCTGTTCTGAAGATTTGAAACCAATCCCCAGAGATGCATATCATGATGAAAAAAGTCAATGCGTGCAAGATTGCCGGCTATGCTTTTACCATGAATTGAGTAAACGGTATCCAAAAGATTCATGTTTCCGGGAGTTGTGTACAAATGCTTTCTGTCTGATATCAGTCTGAATGAGATGTGGTTTTGTGCTGAGGCAAGTCGATTTACTACATCTATGATTTTGTTGGTTTCTATTGTGTTGGATTTAAGAAAATTGAGTCTCGCTGGTATTTTATTGAACAAGTTCCTACATATTACTGTTGTGCCGACTGTAGAGCCTATATCACATATTTCGATTAAACCGCCGTTTTTCATTGTTGCTCTTTTCCCTAAATCATTTTGGTCTGTTTTTGTCGTGATTTCCAATTCGGATACAGCTGCTATGCTTGCGAGAGCCTCACCTCTGAAGCCAAGGCTTTTTATTTGAAAAAGGTCGTTTTCGCTGTAAAGCTTGCTTGTTGCATGGCGTTCGAAAGCCAAATGCAATTCGGGACCCGGTATTCCAGATCCGTTGTCAGTGACTCTGATGAGTTTTTTGCCGGACTTCTCAATTTCTACGGTTATTGAATTCGCTCCCGAGTCGATTGAGTTTTCGAGCAGCTCCTTGACTACCGAAGCAGGATTTTCAACTACTTCTCCCGCTGCAATTTTCGAAATAAGTGCATCATTGAGTTTTTTTATTGTACGCATGAGACCACTGCCTTTATAATTTTTCCGATTCCTCAACCAAATGGTTCAAAAGGTTGAGGGCATTTATCGGTGTCAAAATATTCGTATCGATTTCTTTGATGGAATTGATGAATTGCTTTCTTTCTTCGGCGAAGAAATCCAATTGCCGGATATCCTTTTCGTCGTCTTTCATTGAAAATATTTTTGATTCCTGATTGCGGTTTATGTCATGGCTCTCAAGCTCGGAGAGAATTTCATTTGCACGGTTTACAACTTTGTAGGGGAGTCCCGCGAGTTTTGCAACCTGCACACCGTAGCTGTGGTTAGCTCCACCCCTTTTTATTTTTCTCAGGAAAATTATGTCGTCACCTATTTCGCGCACTGTTATGAAGTAGTTTTTGATGCCTTCCAATTTGCCTTCAAGTTCTGTCAGTTCATGATAATGGGTGGCGAAAAGGCTTTTTGCGCCTATATGCTTATGGCTGTTTATATATTCGACTACAGACCATGCTATGCTCAATCCGTCATATGTGCTGGTTCCTCTTCCTATTTCGTCAAGGATTATCAAGCTATTCCTGGTTGCGTTTGTCAAAATATTGGATAGTTCGCTCATTTCAACCATGAATGTGCTTTGCCCCTGAGAAAGATTGTCCGAAGCTCCGACTCTGGTGAATATTCTGTCAACAACACCAATCGAAGAACTTTCTGCGGGAACGAATGATCCTATTTGTGCCATCAATGAAATCAATGCCACCTGTCTTAGATATGTCGATTTTCCCGCCATGTTGGGACCGGTTATTATATGAAAACGGCAATGGGAATTGTCGAGTTCGGTATCATTGGGAATGAAGGTTTCGATATTTGAAATCTTTTCAACTACCGGATGTCTGCCATTTTTTATGGATATGACATCATTGTCGGTTACGTCAGGCTTCGAATATCCGTTGTGGTACGCCACATGGGCAAAATTTGACAGAACATCTATATGCGCAAGTGCTTCAGCCGTATTCATAAGACGGTCAACGCTTTTGAGTATTTCGTCTCTTATTGTTTGGAATATTGTGTACTCCAATTTGTTTCTTCTTTCTTCAGCGTTGATTATTTTGTCTTCGAGTTCCTTGAGTTCAGGAGTTATATAGCGTTCCGCATTTACAAGCGTCTGTTTTCTTATGTAGTTCTCAGGAACAAGGTGCAGATTCGATTTTGTAATCTCGATATAGTACCCGAAAACTTTGTTGTACTTGATTTTGAGTGATTTTATGCCGGAGGATTTTCTTTCTCGTGTTTCTATGTTTGCAAGATACGATTTGCCATTGAATAAAATATCTTTTAGGCAATCAATTTCCTCATTGTATCCGTCTTTGATTATTCCACCTTCGGTTATTGTCGCAGGGGAGTCTTCTTCTATTGCCGATTCAATAAGATCATGAACATCAATCAACGGATCAATCGATTTGGACAGATGCGACAAAGGGTTTGAATTTTGGTGTTTCGACAATATGCTTAAAAGTTCTGGAAGCCTTTTGATTGAAACTTTGAGCGAAATCAAATCTTTGCCGTTCAAATTCCCATAAACAACCTTTGAAGTGAGCCTTTCAAGGTCATAAATGGCCTCAAGTATTTCACGTACATCATTTCTTGTTTGAAGATTTTTGAAAAATATTTCTACAATGCTTATCCTTTTATTTATTTCTTCTTTGTTCAACAGGGGTTCATGAATCCATTTTAATAGCATTCTGGAGCCCATTGAGGTTTTGGTTTTATCAAGAACCCATAAGAGGGAACCTTTCCTTTTGTCCCCCATGATAGTCTTGGACAATTCCAGATTTCTTACAGTGAAATCGTCAATGATCATGAAATCTGTAGGACTATAGTGTTTGACATTCCTTATATGCGGCAAATCGACCTTTTGTGTTTCGACAACATAATGTATCAATCGGCCCAACGAAAGTATGATTTCGTCTTCCCCGGACACACCCAGGCTGTCGATAGAAACAATATTGAATTGCTTCTGAATTATTCTTTCGGCTTCGGCATAATCCGTATGGATTCCACTATCGGTTGAAACAACCTGTGGAATGGCTGAATGAATAAAATCGGCCATTCTTATAGACAGGGACGAAGAGTCCATAAGTATTTCACGGGGACTTACCTTAAGCAATTCATTTTCGGCATCTTTGTAGCGGGAAATTCCTTTGAAGGAGGTAACACGGAGTTTTCCAGTCGTTATGTCAACATATGAAAAACCGATTGAATTTCCGCCTTCAGAGATTGAAAGTATATAGTTGTTGAGCGAAGATTCCAGCATTTCGGGATCTGTTATTGTTCCCGGGGTTATTATTTTTACTACTTCCCTTTTTACAATGCCCTTTGTCTGTTTAGGGTCTCCGGTTTGTTCGCATATGGCAATCTTCAAGCCCATATTTACAAGTTTCCGTATATAATTGTCTGCAGAATGATATGGTATACCGCACATTGGTGCGCGTTCTTTAAGCCCGCATGATTTTCCGGTCAGGGTTATTTCAAGAAGTTTTGAACATGTTAGTGCGTCTTCAAAAAACATTTCATAAAAGTCCCCGAGCCTGAAAAAAAGTATATAGTCTTCATATGTTTCTTTGATTTCCAGATATTGGCGCATCATAGGCGTAAGTCCCATGGAAGACTCCTTTCAGAAAGATGTGCAAATTAGCAAAGCGCCCCAATCAATGTGGCTCTCTTTGCTTCAAGAATACGAACTGTGACAATGGTTCCAATCATTGATGAATCCCCTTTGAAAGTCACTATTTTATTTCCACGTGTTCTTCCGTGAATGCTGCCGGGATGTTTTTCGCTTATGCCGTCGACGAGGACGGTTTCAATATTGCCGACTTTGTCAAAATTTTTTCTGTAGGCAATGGCATTGAGTTCGGAAATGATTTTATCGAAACGTTCATGTTTGACATTTTCGGGAATCTGGGATTGAGATTCGGCAGCTTTTGTGCCGCTTCTTTTCGAATATAGAAAAACATAGGCATTGTCAAAAGACACTTCTTTGGCGAGTGAAAGCGTTTCGTAAAAGTCTGAATCCGTTTCATCAGGGAAACCAATGATTATGTCTGTTGAAAGAGTTATGTCCGGTATCTTGCTATAAAGTTTTGCCGCGAATTTTAAATACTGTTCACGGGTATAGTGCCTGTTCATTTTTTTCAAAATCCTGTTGCTTCCGGATTGTACTGGAAGATGAAAATTTTCGCAGATATTATTGGAAGCGGCTATTGTATCTATAAGCTTTTCGGTAGCATCCTTTGGATGAGATGTCATGAATCTGATGCGCTTTATTCCATCGATTTTGTCGATTTCTCCAAGCAAATCCGAAAAGTCGTATTCTTTATATAAATCTTTTCCGTATGAATTTACATTTTGTCCCAACAAAGTTATTTCCAGAACACCTTCATTTACAAGAGTTGAAATTTCCTTCAAAATAGCTTCCTTGCTGCGGCTTCTTTCTCTTCCTCTTGTATAAGGAACGATGCAGTAGGAGCAGAAATTATTGCATCCGTACATTATATTGACAAATGCCTTGAATTTGAATTTTCTTATGGAAGGTATGCCTTCAACCACACTTTTTGCCTGGTCCCATACTTCCACCAAAGGACGTTTTGAGTGTTTTTCAGCAAGAACTTTTTCAAGCAATTGAGGGAAACGGTGTATATTGTATGTTCCCAAAATCAGGTTTACAAAAGAAAGATCCTTTTCAATTATGTTTATCACATGCGGCTGTTGCATCATGCAGCCTGCAACAATAATAATCAGATTTGGTTTTTGCTTTCTGAAATGCTTAAGACGTCCGATGTTGCCCAATACTTTTCTTTCTGCGTTTTCCCTCACGCAACACGTATTGAAAAGGACTATGTCAGCATCTTTTATCTTGTTGACTTGCGAATGCCCCATTTGATTGAACATTCCCGAATATCTTTCGGAATCGTGTTCATTCATTTGGCATCCCCATGTTCTTATATAGTATTTCAATTGTTGCATATATTTTTCACTCCCTGCTAAAATAAATAGTGATACAATCCCTAAGGACGCATCTCATATCATTATAACAATTATACTGACAAAATCCAACAGATAGAAACCATAACGAAATTACTGCAATATTATGGTATTAATAAAGGAAATTTGTTAAATAGAGCACAGATTTATGTTATTATTAAGCTGGTTGATATATTATTTCAAACATTAATAGGGGGTAGAAAAATGAAATTTTCAGGAAGAATCACAGATATGCAGCAATCTCCGATAAGGAAATTGGTTCCAATCGCAGAAGCCGCAAAAAAAAGAGGTAAAAAAGTTTACCACTTGAACATCGGACAGCCGGATGTCAAGACACCGGAAGTCTTTTTCGATGCTTTGAAGGATTTCGACAAAGAAGTTCTTGCCTACAGTTTTTCTCAAGGAAGCCCTGAATTGCTTGAAAGTTTCAGTAGCTATTACAAGAGCTATGGAATAGACTTTGATCCTTCTGACATACTTGTCACCAACGGAGGCAGCGAGGCTTTGCTGTTTGCAATGATTGCCATATGTGACAATGGAGATGAAGTGCTTGTACCGGAACCGTTTTATACAAACTACAATGGATTTGGAAATGTTGCTGGAATAAATGTAGTTCCTATAACTACAGAAGCAGAAAAGGGATTTGCGCTTCCTCCAAAAGAGGAAATCGAAAAAATCATAAATCCAAAAACAAAAGGTATACTTCTTTCCAACCCGGGCAACCCAACCGGCGCTGTATATTCAAAAGAGCAATTGAACATAGTTCGTGATTTGGCAAAAGAAAATGACTTGTACATAATTGCCGACGAGGTTTACAGGGAGTACATTTTTGATGACTTCCCATACATGAGTTTTGCGCAGTTCGACGACATTTCAGACAGAGTCATAATAATTGACAGTATTTCAAAAAGATATTCCGCATGCGGAGCCAGAATCGGTTCAATTGCATCCAAAAACAAGGATCTCATAGCCCAAGTACTCAAGCTTTGCCAAGGAAGGCTTTGTGTTCCTACAATCGAGCAACTCGGTGCTGCAGCACTCGCGAAAGTTCCTAAAGAATATTTCGAAAAAACAAAAGAGGAATACAAACAAAGACGGGACATTGTTTATGAAGCCCTTCAGGAAATGCCCGGTGTTGTTTGTGAACTTCCCCACGGAGCTTTCTATATAATGGCGAAATTGCCAGTCAAGAATGCAGAAAAATTTGTAGTCTGGATGCTTGAAGAATTTGATATTGACGGCGAGACGGTCATGTTTGCTCCCGCTGAAGGCTTTTATGCCACACCTGGACTTGGCGTAGACGAAATAAGAATGGCTTATGTTCTCAACCAGGAATCATTGAAAAAAGCCATGAACATACTGAAATTGGGATTGGAAGCTTATCCCGACAAGAAATAATCAATTTAGAACAAAAAAATATTCCAAACAACAAAAGTGGAAATTCCAAAAGGAATTTCCACTTTTTATTCAATTCAATTCAATTCAATAAAACGCTTTAATTATTGATTTTGCTTGGATTCAAGCATGTCCTTGATTGTGATTGTTTCTTCTTTTACACTTTCAGGGATTTCCATGTTGTCTGATTCTTCTTCTTCAGATTCCTTGGAAGGTTCTTCTTCGACAACATCTTCTTCTGTTGCATCTTTTATTGAGAGGCTGATGCGTTGTTTTTCCTTGTCGATGCCAAGTATCTTGACTTCAACTTCTTCATTCACTTTCAAAGCGTCTGAAGTTGTTTTTACATGTTCCTTTGAAATTTGTGAAATATGAACAAGTCCTTCAAGTCCCGGTTCGATTTCGACAAATGCTCCGAAATCGGTCAAGTTTACAACTCTTCCGTTAATTACATCTCCGGTGTTGTATTTTGTATTTACCAATGACCACGGGTCGGGAAGAATTTGTTTCAAGCTTAGAGAAATTTTATTGTTTTCTTTGTCCAAGCCGATTATTACGACTTCTATGTCGTCGCCGACTTTCAAAAGTTCACCGGGATTCTTGATGCGTCCCCAGGAAAGTTCTGAAATATGAACCAGTCCATCAACTCCGCCGATATCGACGAAAGCGCCGAACTTGGCAAGTCTCTTGACTTTTCCTTGCAGCTTTTGACCGACTTCAAGTTCGCCCCAAAGAGCTTCGAGTTCTTTCTTTCTTCCTTGCTCAAGGACTTCCTTACGGGAGAATACCACATTTCTTTTTTCCTTGTTGAATTCTATGATTTTAACTTCGAGTTCCTCATTAACAAAAGCGCTGAGGTTGCTTACATAGTTAAGCGAGAGATGGGAAGCCGGAATAAATCCTCTGATGTCGCCAAAGTAGGCAATTATGCCGCCTTTGACTACTTCCTTTGTTGATACAGTAACGGGTTTGCCTTCGTCGATGAAGACTTTCAGGTCGTCCCATTGCTTAAGAGCATCCACTCTTTTTCTTGAAAGCAGAACATTTCCTTCTCCGTCGTCTGATTTCATTACCATGACTTCGATTTCATCATCTTCATTTAGTATATCTTTAAGATTAACCCCCTCTTCAGAGGTTAATTCTCTTTTCGGGATAATACCATCAGATTTATAGCCGATATTGACTACAACTTCATCATCTGAAATTTGTACAACTTTAGCTTTTAGTATCTCACCCCTCCTCGGTACTCTCAGAGATTTTTCGATCTCCTCAAGCATCTCATTCATCATGTTTTCATTTTCCATAGTTTGCCTACCTACCTTTATTTTAATTTTTTTGACAACATTGTTAATGACCCAATCAGGAGTTGATGCACCTGCAGAAATACCGATTGTTTCGGCATTTTCAATCCATTTTGGATCCAACTGTTCAGCCGTTTCTATATGATGGCTTTTTGAACAGTATTTTTTGCTGAGTTCAAACAATTTTTGAGTGTTTGAACTGTGATATCCACCGATTATAAGCATTGTATCGGCAATTTTTGATAATTCAACACATGCCTTCTGCCTATCTCTTGTTGCTGAACAGATAGTGTTGAAAAGCTGCACGTCTATTGGAAGACCTTTAATAATACCGCTTAGTCGATTCCATAACTCTATATTCAAAGTGGTTTGCGCAACTACGCTTATTTTATCATAATTTGAGATTGAATCAATGTTTGATTCATCATTTATTATAATTGCGCTGTTATTGCACCAACCGTTGATTCCTATCACTTCGGGATGGCTGCTGTTTCCAAGTATGACGACCTGCCTTCCTTTTTCGAATTCGGCTTTTGCTATTTGCTGAACCTTTCGAACATATGGGCAAGTTGCATCGATTATTTCCACATTCAGTTTTTTTGCCCGTTGATAATCAGCCAAAGGAATTCCGTGGGATCTTACAATCATTGGTTCTTCTAAAGCTTCTTCCATGGACCATGCACAAAACACGTTCATTTCCTCAAGATACTTTATTACCTGATTGTTGTGGATTAGAGGACCGAATGTATATATCTTATTATTATTTGAATTGGCGAGTTCAAGAGTTTTATCCATCGCACGCTTTACTCCGAAACAGAATCCGGAATTTTCTGAGATAATTATTTTCATATTTGATTTGTTCCTTATCTGTTTTTTGAATTGAAAGTGGAATTTTTCAATTCATATATATCTTTCATTATATCATCACTGATGGACTGATAAGTTTCTTTTGATATTTTTTTTGTAGAATGATATTTTTCCAAATTGATAATTTCGCCTATGGTTATATTGATTCTCGAAAAAATTCTGTACTGCTTATCGGATGAGATTGCAACAGGAAGAACATTTTTCCTTGCCTTTATTGCAATGATCGCAACACCGGCTTTTGAACTGGGTTTGCCGGACAAATTTCTCGTGCCTTCCGGGAAAATCCCTAAAATTTTACCTTCTTTTAAAATCTTTACTGAAGTCTTTATAGCTTTTAAGTCATTGCCTTTGCGATCGACCGGAAAGGCTTTTAATTTTTTTGCAAAAAACCCGAGCACAGGCGATTCGAACAATTCTTTTTTTGCCATAAAATGAAGAATATCGGGATAGTGGCTCCCAATAAGCAGAGGGTCGAACCAGCACGAGTGATTCGAGCATAAAACGTATCCACTGCTTGGATCGGGTATATTTTCATATCCATTTATGTCTATTTTATAAAAAATACTGAATAGAAATTTAACCAATATTTTAGCAAAATGCACAAAATCCATTTAAAAACCCTCCCATGCATTGGGTACGGGCATATTCAGATGAATCATTATAACACTTACAACCTGCCTTATGTCAAGTTTGTCAGTATCTATCAAAAATGCGTCCGAGGCCATTTTCAAAGGACTTATTTCACGGGTGGAATCCTTATGGTCGCGTTCGACAATTTCGCTCAATATTTTTTCAATAGGTATGCTTATTCCTCTTTCGAGCAATTGAGCATGCCTTCTTTTAGCTCTGACTTTCGGTGAAGCCGTTAAAAAAAACTTGAATTCGGCGTCTGGGAATACTACAGTACCGATATCTCTACCGTCCATAACTACGGGATGTGAATTCGCATATTCACGTTGAAGTTCAACAAGCTTTGAACGTATTTCTTTAATTGACGATATGGCAGAAACATTTTTGTCAATAATTTCACTCCGTATTTCAGAGGATACGTCTTTTCCATCAAGAAACAATTTTGATTTTACGAAATCAAGTCTAGTATTTTCAAGCATGGACACAATGCCCTTTATGTCTTCAAAAGGGATGCCTTCAGCCATTATTTTAAATGTTATTGCCCGATACATTGCTCCTGTGTCAATATATGTCCAATTCAGCAATTTCGCTATTTCTTTTGCAATTGTGCTTTTGCCGGATCCTGCCGGCCCATCTATGGCAATGCATTTTGCATTCATAAATCGCTCCCATTATCTTTATTCATATTGCATTATACCGTATTTGAAGATTGTAAACAAGAAAATAACTACCCGGGTCTTTGACACTTTGAAATAATAAAACCACCACAACAGCTTGAAAAAGCTTATTTTTTTTCGCTTTTTTCAAGTAATTAATTGCGTAATACGGCGTAATATGTTATAAT
>Ga0102938_10000134_pt1 | contig 48018 bp, 30 predicted proteins | sample SalPonR2_B_D2_MG_FD_84516 | JGI IMG/M metagenome (GOLD analysis project Ga0102938, IMG submission 84516) | Salt pond soil microbial communities from South San Francisco under conditions of wetland restoration - Salt Pond MetaG R2_B_D2_MG | ecosystem: Environmental > Aquatic > Marine >...
GGCTCCGATCTTCGCCCGCAAGCGGCCTCCAACAGGCCTTCGATCCGGCGCCGCGATGGACTCGCCTGTAAGAGAACGGATTCCGCGCGAACCGCGCCGGGTGGTTCTCCGACTGGCGATCGCGACGATTTCCTACCGGGCAACGCTTGCGATCGGTCGCGGGAGTGCCTAGCATCGAAGCGGTGTCCGGCAACCGATTCGGTGGAGGGTGAAATGGTCAAGTTACTTACGATCGGCGTCATCGGGATTGCGCTGGGTCTTCCGGTTGCCGAGGCGCAGTCCGGGTCCGAGGCGGGCAATGCCGACGTGGACTCCCTGGCGCGCGCTGCGGTCGAGGAGGACAAGGACATCGAGGAAAGCCGTGAAGCGCTGACGGACGGGCTCGATCGCATCGTCGAGCGCAGCGCGCTGCAGTACGGCCAGGTGCGGATCGCGCGCGGCATCTACGCGTCGGCCGACGGCGAGGAGCCGAGCGAGTCCTGCTCCATCGACGTCACGGTCCGAACCCAGGAATTCGACGACATGACGATGGTGGCGACCGCGTCGACCTGCGCGGCCGCGTCCGACATGGTGCTGGAAGGCGTGGCGGCGCTGGTCGACTAGTCGTTCGTCGATCTCACCGGCAGGTCAGCGCCAGCTTGCCGAGCGTTTCGCCCGATTCGATCCTGCGCTGCGCCTCGGCGGCCTCGGCGAGAGGATGGATTTCCACCGGCAGCGGCTTCAGCGCGCCGGTCTCGAACTGATCGAGCAGCCGCAGCATGTGTTCGCGCAGCAGCGGGGCGTGCGACTGCAGGAAGCTCAGGTTGGCGGCCAACACGCTCCGGTTCGATTTCGTCATGTCCATCGGATTGAAGCGCGGAGTGCGCAGCCAGTCGCGGACGAGTCTGAAAATGTTCAGCCGGCCATTGCGCGGCAACATCGAGGCGAAGCCGTAGACGACCAGCTTGCCGGTGGGGGCGAGGTGCCGGTAGCTGTCCTTCAGCGTCTTGACGCCGTTGGCGTCGAAGATCGCGTCGAAGCCCTCCGGCACCAGTGCCTCGGCGCGCTGCCAGAGGTCTTCGGTGGCGGTGTCGATGACCGCGTCGGCGCCCATGGTCAGCGTGTAGTCCACCTTGTGCGACCGGCCGACGACCCCGACGACCCGCACGCCGGCCCGCTTGCCGAGCTGGACCAGCGCCGAGCCCACTCCGCCGGCCGCCGAATGGACCAGCCAGGACTCGCCGGGTGTCGGGTGAACCTGCCGATGGACCATCCAGTCGGCAGTCAGGAACACCGTCGGCAGCGTCGCGGCTTCGGCCATCGACAGTCGGCCGGGCCTGGCGAACACGCCGGCGGCGCCGAGCTTCAGGTGCGTGGCGTAGCCATTGAACAGCGTCAGGCCGATGACCTCGTCGCCGATCGTCCAGTCCTCGACGTCGTCGCCGATCGCCGCGATCGTGCCGGCGACCTCGAAGCCGGGCGTGATCGGATAGCCGTGCAGCGTCTTCGCCGATTCGTACAGGCCCATCCGAATGATGCTGTCGGCGTAGTTCACACCGGCCGCCTCGACTGCGATCACCACCTCGCCCGGTCCGGGCGTCGGGTCCGGTTCCTCGACGAGCCGCAGCGCCACGTAGCCGCCGGGTTTCTCGATCAGGATGCGCTGCATGGAGCGGTCCTCGAAAGGTTCCGCCCATTCTGCATGAACGGCCGGGCCCGGGCGGATTCGGGGTTGCGTGCCGCTGGCCTGTTGGAGGGCGCTTGCGCGCGAATCGGTCGGGCCGCCCTTCGCCTGCAAGCAGCCTCCAACAGGCAGCGATGACCTCCGAACTCGGTTCGACAAAGGGAGGGCGGATTTCCGCGCGAACCGGATCGGCCTCCGTTCGCCCGCAAGCGGCCTCCAACAGACGAAGAAAGCATCTCGCCCGAACCGCCTGTTGGAGGGAGCTTGCTCGCGAACCGGTCGGGCCACCCTTCGCCCGGCAGAGCCGACTTCCCACAGGCCTTCGATCCGGCGCAGGCCCCGGCTACGGCCCGACGGTCTCGAAGCCGTCGAGGAACACGTCCTCGGGCAGGATGGACTCGATGTCGAGCTCGAAGCCCTCGGCAGTGGCCGCGACCACCGTGATGCGGATGACGCCGGTCGGATCCTCGAAGGCCTCGCCGACCCGGAACATGCTGCCCTCGTTGTCGCCGAAGCCGCTCGGTGGGTCGTCGGTGTCGACGGCCCAGGCCGGCTCGGAGCGGCCGGTGTCGACGTGGCTGATGATCACGGCGTTGCCGGGCAGCTGGCCGTCGTAGCCGACCCGGTCACGAACTTCGACGGTGTACCAGTCGTCCGTGCCGGGGATCGGGATCTCGACCGCGCGCAGGTTCGCCGTGCTCGGCAACGCCATGTGGTCGACGATGACGGTGACCGCCTCGCCCTCGTTGACGACCTCCACTTCGCCCGGTGCGAACCAGCCCAGCCGGGCCTTGTGATAGGCCGTGTGGTGCTTGCCCTGAATACCGTAGGGGCCGGTGTCGACGGCGTTGCGGAAGGCCGAGCTCATGACGTCCCACGGACTGTCGTAGGGGTCGCCGTCGCCGTCGAAATTGTTGGCGTGCGGCAGGCCGAAGCCGTGGCCCATTTCGTGGGCGATGACGGCGGCGTTCTGGGCCCAGGGCGGGTTCCAGGTCACGCGCCAGCCCTTGGATACTCCGTCCAGCGATGCAAAGCGGCCGCCGCCCCAGGCGCAGCAGTTGAGGCGGGCATTGAACATCTGATTGATGCCGGCGAAGCCGCCGGTGCCGCCGTTCGAAAAATCGACGAACGGGTCCGCGGCTTCCGTGCAGTCATCGAACAGCGGGCCGAGCGAGCTGGAGTCGGAACCCGTTCCGGGGGTCGGAAAGTAGGCGGTCTGGCTCTGCGGCAGGTCGACCCAGTCGACCGCGATGCTGCCGGCGATGTCGATGGCGCCGTAGGACTGCTTGCGCCAGTAGTCGTCGAGTTCGCCGAAGTTGTTGCCGTACATGCTTTCGAAATAGGCGAGGTCGTTCGGTTCGGTGGCGATGTCGGCGAACTTGCACAGGATGGAGACCCAGGGCTGCGAGCCGATGACGCCGCCGCGGCCGGGCTCGCGCCCTTCCAGCAGCGTCAGCGCTCGCGCGCGCCGCGCATCGGGACGGGGATCGGTGGACCGGTCGACCGCGGTGGCATCGAGATGAACGCGGACCCTCAGGCCCATCCAGTCGAGGAACCCGCCGTGAGCCGCGGCCAGTTGGTCGCTGACCACCAGCGCGATCCGCTCACCGGCATCGGTGGCCAACGAGAAGCGCTTGACTGCCGGCGCGCCGGAGCCGGCCAGCGGGTCGCCCCAGACGATCTCGAAGTGACCTTCGACCACGTCGAAGCGGGTCGGTGCGTCGGATGCGATCAGCGGCGCGGCCCAGAGGGCGGCCAGGACGAGCAGGAGAATCCGGGTCATGTCGATGTCGGCTGCGACAGCCGCGAGACGGTGCCAGCAGCCATTGTGCCCGAGACCTCAGCGGGCTGCATTCGAAGCCGGTCGCGAAACCGGTCGCGATCCGTGATGGATTGCGGGTTTCGGGTCGCCGCCATGAGTTCTCGGCGGTACGCCCTGCATTACGCGGCGCGTCGGCGCGGAGTCGGTTCGAAGGACCGCCGCCGGCGGCGGTGCGCGGAATGAGTGTGGTGGCCGGTCCGGAATCCGATGGCGGCCGAATGACCGGGGGTGCGTGCCGGCGAATTGCTGACCGCCGATGGATTCGTGAATCCTGCCGTGCCTGGACTGTCCGGCGGAGCTGTGTTCCGGTGTCAGCGGCGCTGCGCCATCACCAGTCCCACGGCCGCCAGCACGATTCCGGCAACGCCGTAGAGCAGGGCCTGGTCGCTGATGGTTCCGGTCATGAGCTGGCTGTACCAGCCGCCGTCCGTCCGGTCCGCGACCTGAACGGCCATCCAGATCAGGTACAGGCCGCCGGCCAGCAGGAGCACACCGAGAAAACGGTTCTTCGGCATCGCCGCGTGCCTCCGTTGGATGGGCGTTCGAGCATACCCCGTTCCGTGGATGCCGGTCCGGACCGGCGACGGACGGTCGGAATCTCGCGCCCGGCGGTAAAAAAAGAGCCGGCCCGGCAAACATGCCGAGCCGGCCCAGTGAGGCCGTGGGTACGATCGAGCCGGCCTCAGCGCTCCATGACCGTCCGTCGCCGGCGCGACGCCATCACGCCGAGTCCGCCCACCAGGGCGCCCAGCAGGGCCAGGGTCCAGTTGGTCAGGGTCGGTACGGGCGTGGCTTCGGGAAGCGGCGGTGCCAGCGAGCGTTGGATTTCCAGCGAGCCGATATCGCAGATGCCGAGTCCGGGGCGGTCGTTGCCGACCTGGTCGACTGGCACCAGGGTGGCGCAGCCCAGCGTCAGCACCGGCACTCGATCGAGTACGGGGCTGCCGATCTGCGGACGGTGGGTCAGCGTGAATCCGCCGTTGTCGAACAGCGGGCCCAGCAGCGGATTCTCGCCGAGCAGTGCCGCCGACTCGGGATCGTTGTCCAGCGTACCGACCGAGGGCGCGGTGCCGACCAGGCTGAACTGCGACTGGATGACGTCGCTGCCGTTGTTGTCCAAGGCCACAAGGTCCGGGTTCACTGCGGCCGTGTTGCCAGCCACGATGGACGCCTGGAGCAGCAGCGGGGTGGCCAGCTCGACGTACAGCCCCCCGGCGTTGCTGACGGCCTGGTTGTCGGTGATGGTCGTGAACGCGATACGTGCTTGCGCCGACCCGAAGATCGAGAGCCCGGCTGCCGAATCGGCCGTATTCCCGGAGATCGTCGAGTTCACCACGGTCGCGAAGCTGATGGCGCCCAACGCTGCACCGCCGAACGCGCCCGCCGCCGTGTTGCCGCTGATCGTGCTCTGAACGAGCGATATGGTTCCGCCTATGGCATAGAGGCCGCCGCCGACCTGGCCGGACGAGTTGTTGCTGATCGTCGAACCCTCGACATACAGCGCCGCGTTGCCGTAGAGATCGGCAATTCCGACGCCGCCCGCTGCGCTGGTCGCGGTGTTTCCCGAGACCACGCTGTCGCGCATTGTGAAATCGCTGTAGAGCGCGCTCAGGCCGCCGCCGTTTTCTGCATCGTTGCCGCTGATCAACGAGTCGTTGACGTTCACGGCGCCGCGGAACTGCATCACCCCACCGCCCGCTTCGGTGGCGGAGTTTCCGATGATCGATACGTTGTTCAGCGTCAACGGCGAGTAGTAGGAATAGATGCCGCCGCCACGGCCGTTGACCGCGCCGTCGGTGATGGTCAGGTCGTTGACGGTAGCTCGGTGTCGTAACTGTTGATGACCCGCGAGTTGCCGCCGGCGTCGAGCGTGACGCCGAAGCCGTCGATGACGATCTCATCGGTGCCGATGAACAGTTCGCCGGTGGTCAGCTGGATCGTCTGCCCACGGATTGCTGAAAGATCGATGGTATCGGCTTCGAGATTCAGGTTGGCCTGCTCGAGTGCGTCGCGCAGGCTGCCCGCCCCGCTGTCGTTCGTGTTGGTGACCGAGAAATTCGCGGCCGGCGCGATGTTCGAGGCCAGTGCGGCACAGATGGCCACTCCGAGCGCACGCCGGCGCAGGTGCCGGGAACGTGTGCTGGAAGTCGTGGAGACGGTGTTCTCCATCATGGGTCCCTGGTGGTTGAAGGGGAGGCTTGATGAAAGTCACGGAATCGGAGGGGGAGTCGATCAGTTTTTTCGGCGCGGTCGGCAGGTGCAGGCGGTGACCGGTCGGTTCCGGTCGCGAGCGTCGGGTCCTGGGGCGGCCGCCGCTGGCCCGTCCTTCCGGGAGCGGCTACCGGTCCAGTGCGGCGAAGGCAACGTCGAGAAGCGGTTCGGGGACGCTCAGCTCGGCCTGGGCGGCGCGGCCGGCATCGATGGCGCGATTGAATGCCGCAGGGTCCTGGCTCGAAGCCAGGCGGGCTTCGACAAGGTGTTCCAGTGCACGCGCGAAGGCCGGCAGGGTGCGACCGGCGGTGCAATCGGCGGTCGGCGGAGGAGTCAGGCCGAGCAGGGCCTGTAGCCGCTCGGTGCGGCAGGCTACCAGCTGATGACTGGACAGGTCGTCGACGGCCCGGCTCGGCAGTTCGGCCAGCAGCGCCGCGGCCTGATCGATGCGGTCGGTCAGCAGGTGCAGTTCGACCAGCTTCAGACCGGCCTCCTGCCAGACCGGGCTTTCGCGGCCGTTCCAGTTTTCCAGTGCAGTCAGCGCACGGACCAGGTGCCGCTCGGCGGCCTCGGCATCGCCGGCGCGCTGGTAGGCGATCCCGTAGGCGCGGTGCCCCATTGCGACGGTCCGGTTGTCGACGCCGAACAGAGCCTCGAATGCCGCTACAGCGCGCCGGTAGTAGTCCAGCGCGCCGTCGACATCGCCCTGCGCCAGGCTGACGCCGCCGAGGTTGAACAGCGTCATCGACGTCGTGGCATGAAGCTCGCCGTAGTGCGCCAGGTGGACATCGAGCAGCTCGATGAAGCGCTCTCTGGCCTCTTCCAGTCGGCCTTCGTTGTAGGCAATGGCACCGAGCATGTTGAAGGCGCTGGCTCGCTGGGTGAGCCCGTCGGGTGACTCGTCGGCAAGGGTCTGGGTACGCTCGGCAGCGATGCGTGCGCCGTCGGTGTCGCCGAGGTTGACCAGGGCTTCGGCGCGTCGCAGTTCGACGCGTGCGCGCATCAGGTCGTCCATGGGCTGGTCGAGCAGGACGTCGAGACCGTCCAGCGCGTCCTGGTAGCGTCCGCGGAGGAGATCGACGCGGGCCGTGACGATGGCCCGTTCGATCCATGTGCCCGCGTCGGCCGGCAGCGGGTCCGGCGGCGGCCGGTCGAGCAGATCGAAGGCCTCGTCGTAGAGGCCGAGGAACATGTAACTGCGAGCGATGGCGAGTTCCAGGTAGGCCGTGATCTCCGGTCGGTCGCCGAGGTCGCGCTGGATGCGCTCGGCGCCCTCGTCGAGCAGGACGCGTACCGTGGTGTCCGGGCCCTGGCCGATTCCCGGCGTGGCGGTGGTGAAGACCTCTTCGAGAAACCGGGTGATCTGGCGGGCCTTCGCGGTTTCGGTCACGGCGATGTCGCGTTCGATCTGGGCCTCGCGGGCAAACCACAACGATGCGCCGGCCCCGGCCAGCACTGCAGCCAGTGCGATCGCAGTCGAGGCGCTGGCCAGGCGATGGCGCCGGATCCAGCGCCGAACGGATTCCAGCGTGCCGCCGGTACGGGCCCGAACCGGACGATCGTCGAGCACGGCGCGCAGGTCGGCGTCCAGTTCGCTGACCGAGGCATAGCCCGGCTCCTCCGGCGGTGCCAGACAGCGGCCGACGATCGCATCCAGGTCGCGCCAGCGCCGGGCGTCGATGCCCGCGTGCCTCGACAGCGGGTCGCGCTGGCCGGCCAGCTTGCGGCGCAACCAGTGTTCCGGGTCGGGGCCGAACGCCGGCCGCCCGTCGCTGAGCAGTTCATGCAGCAGCAGCCCGAGCGCGAACAGGTCGGTGCGCGTGGTCGTGGCCTGGTGCACGATCTGTTCCGGCGAGGCGTACCGGGGGGTGTAGCTGCCGGGCGCGGTGTTCGATCCGTCGTCGGCCGACGCGAGCAGGCCGGCGATTCCGAAATCGAGCACCTTCAGCTGGTCGTCGGGGGTAATCAGCAGGTGGGCCGGCTTCAGGTCACGGTGGAGGATCAGCCGGCCGTGGGCATGGGCCAGCACCTCGGCGACCCGGGTGATCCATTCGACGACGGCCAGCGGCTCGAGCCTCTCGACGGCCACGTGCTGGTCGAGCGGCCGGCCTTCGATGTATTCCATGACCAGGTAGGCGCCGAGCCGGGGATGCTCGCCGGCGTCGAACATGCGTGCGATGGCCGGGTGATCGAGCCGGGCAAGGACGCGGCGTTCGCGATCGAACAACTGGAGGGCGTTCTCGCCGCTGCCTGCGACGAACTTGATTGCCGCGCGGGCATCGAAGCGGCCGTCGGCCCGCTCGGCCAGGAAGACATCGCCCATGCCGCCGGCACCGATCCGCCGAAGCAACCGCCACGGGCCGATGTCGGTGCCGGCCACCGAAGCGCCGTCCAGCGTTTCGGCCGCGCTGCGCACCTGTTCGGCCACCCGGTCCAGGTTGACGGCATCGTCGTGGACCAGCAGTTCGGCGACCTGTTCCTTGACCGAGTCCGGGGCGTCGGCGGCGGCCAGTCGGCTGGCGCGCTCATCGTGTGGACAGTCGCAGAGCTCATCGAACAGCTGCTGGACCCGGGCCCAGTCGTCCACGCTCATGCGTCGGCCAGGGCCTTGGCCAGGAAGGCCGAGGCCAACCGCATGTCGCGGGTCACGGTGGCGGTGGAGGTGTCCAGGGCGTCGGCGATCTCCTGGCTGGTCAGGCCGCCGAACACGCGCAGCTCGACTACTTTCTCCATCCGTGGAGACCGCTCGCCGAGTTTCGAAAGCGCCGATTCAAGCGCGATCAGGTCGATCGGCTCCTCGGGGCCCGGCACGCGGTCCAGCACCGAGGCCGTGACCTGCTGCCAGTCGCCGCCGCGTCGCTGGGCGTTGCGCTCGCGGGCGTAGTCGATGAGGACGTGTCGGATGATGGTGGTCATGCTGGCCAGGAAGTGCCCGCGGTCGTTCCACCGGCGGTCGCTGTTCTGCACGCGCAGATAGGCTTCGTTGACCAGGGCGACGGTGTCGATGGTTCCGCCCCGCATCATTCGCTGAAGTTCGCGCCGCGCGATGCGGTAGAGATCCTGGTGATAGCGTTCGACGCCTTCCTCACCGTCGTTGACGGTTCGAGCATGCAGATCCGGATCGACAGGGTCGTCGGTACTCGACATCAGGCTGGCTTCCGCGCATTGGCCCGAAAAATATAGCACGGGGCCGAACGGCCGGCGGCGCAGGGCTCCCGGCGCCCCGAACCCGGGCTCGGGCCACGGGCAGCGGTCACCGGGGTTCGGGAACAGGAGTGAAATGGTTGATAATCGGAAGCTCGTTGTCCTGGAGAACGATCATGGTTCGAATCCCGATTGCTGCACTGCTGCTGATGCTGGTTGCCTGTCGACCGGCCGATGAACCCTCGTCCGAAGCCGCCGAACCGGCCGAGCCGAGCACGGCCGAAACCGCGGTCCCGGTCAACGACGAGGACGGCGAGATGGCCCCCGACGTCATCGAACGGACCGACTTCGAGACGGCCACGACCCCGAACGAGCAGCGCCTGGCCGCGATCCTGGCCGCCCAGGCCGCCGACCACAAGGCGCGCCACGCGGCCCGCAACCCGGCCGAGACGCTGCTGTTCTTCGGCGTCGAGCCGGGCATGACGGTCGTCGAAGCCCTGCCGAGCGGCGGCTGGTATTCGCGCGTGCTGCTGCCCTACCTCGGTGAGGACGGCACGCTGGTCGGTGCGAACTATCCGCCCGAGCTGTTCGAGAACTTCGGCTTCGCCACCGAGGAATTCATGGCCGACCTGGCGACCTGGGTTGAGGATTTCCCGGCCGACGCGGCCGAGTGGTGCAGCGTCGACTGCGCTTCGGTCGAAGCGTTCTTCCTCGGCGACCTGCCCGCCGAGCACGAAGCCACGGCCGACACAGTGCTGTTCATCCGCGCGCTGCACAACATGGCGCGGTTCCAGAACGAGGGCGCCGGCGACTTCCTCGACCAGGCTTTCTCCGACGCTTACGCAGCACTGAAGCCGGGCGGCGTGCTCGGTATCGTCCAGCATGCCGCGCCGGCCGATGCCGACGACGGCTGGACCACGGGCGCGGCCGGCTACCTGAAGCAGGCCTCCGTCGTCGAGCGCGCCGAGGCGGCCGGCTTCGAATTCGAGGCGGCCAGCGACATCAACGCCAACCCGGCCGACGTTCCCGAACAGGGTGATGTGGTCTGGCGACTGCCGCCGTCGCTCGGGACGACCGAAGAGGGCAGCGATGAGCACGCCGCGCTGGCCGCCATCGGCGAGTCCAACCGGATGACGGTGAAGCTCCGCAAACCGGCGGACTGATCCGTCGGACCCGGACCGGCGCGGTCCTCGCGCCGGTCGGTTGATCGCTTCGGCGACTCGAATCCGACAGCCTCCCGGGCAGGCTGCGCGACGGCGCAGGCCGGGGTCGTAGCGATCCCGCTTCGGCGCGGACCGTTCATGGCCGGCCGATTCCGACCCATTCCGACCCATTCCGGGCAGTGACGCGCCGCACCGCCGATTGCGCGACAATCGGACTCCAGATCACTTCGGTGCCGCGCCGATGACCAAGCTGGTCCCGTTCTTCCTGACGATCTACCTGATCGCGTTCCTGGGTTTCTGGCTCGGCGGCCTGCTGTACGGCGCATTGTTCCGCCGGCCGGCCGTGTACTTCCCGGCAGGACTCGCCGCGAAGATGGCGATTGCCGGGTTGGCCGGCTCGCTGCTGGCCGGCATCGGCGGCGTAGTGCTGGCCACCGTGATCATGGATCGGGCCTTCTCGAAGCGCGCCGACTACAAGGCCGTGCCCGTGCGCGTCGCCGCCGTGTTCCTTTCGGCGCTGGTCCTCGTCGGCACCTTCATCGCGACCTACGCGCTGGCGTGGAGCGTCTTCGAATGAACTCGAACCTGCCTTGCTGGCCGCCGGAGACCGGGCGCGATGGGAATCGTCGGCGTAGCGCGGCATAATGACGGCGAGCGCGGCCTCGGGGATGCCTCGATGCGCTCACTGCAATCAACTCCACCAATCAGGGAAACGACATGGCTGGTAAATTCGAGATCTACAAGGACAAGGCGGGTGAGTTCCGCTTCCGGCTGAAGGCCGGCAACGGACAGAACATCCTCGGCAGCGAGGGCTACGGAAAGAAGGCCAGCTGCATGAACGGCGTCGAGTCGGTCAAGAAGAACGCCCAGATCGAGGGCCGCTTCGAGTGCCACAAGACGCCGTCCGGCAAGTGGACGTTCAAGCTGAAGGCCAGCAACGGCCAGGTCATCGGCACCAGCCAGACCTACAGTTCCGAGTCCGGCTGCAAGAACGGCATGAAGAGCGTGGCCACGCAGTCGGCCAACGCCACCGTCGACGACCAGACGGCCTGAGCCGTCGCCCCCGGCCGGCGAGCCGCTCGTCGGCCGGGACGGATCGCCCCGCGGAACTCGTTGGGGTAGAGTCTTTCGAGTCAGTGGATGCGTCGTTTCCGTTCCGGCGCAGGGGATCGAACCATGAACGAACGCAGGCGCCTTTCGAACGATCGCACGGACGCGTGGATCGACTTACTTTGCGGGCACGTCGCTCCGGCGCTGCTGTTGCTCTCGAGCCTTTTGATGACGCTCATCCTGGTGCAGCTGGACGGCACGTCGCCGGCCGGCATCATGCTGCCGATCGCCGGCATCGTCCTCGCCAGCGGGCTGCTGGGCTGGCGCTTCGGCCGGGACGCTTCGGCCGGTTCGCGATAACGCCGGTCCGTGCCGTGCTCAGTGCACGTCGTCGGCGTGCACGACCTCGATGCCCAGCGCCTCTTCGTAGGGCGGAATCAGGCAGTGGATGACCCAGTCGGGCATGACCTCGAGCCGGCAGCCGACCACGTCGGCGGCGACCGGCATGGTCCGACCGGCGCGTTCGCACAGCACCGCGACCTGGATCTTCACCGCGCCGGCGGCGCGCAGGAAGCAGGTCGCGCGCAGTAGCGATTCGCCGGTATACAGCACGTCGTCGACGATGACCACGTGGCGGTCGCGCACGTCGGCGGTCAGCGATTCCTCATCGACGTGCGGGATGTCGTGCAGCAGCGACAGGTCGTCGCCGTAGCGCTTCAGGCTCAGTTCACCGATGACCGGCTTCGGGTCCAGCCGCTCGGCCAGGGCTTTGGCAATCGGCACGCCGCGGCGCCGCAGGCCGAGCAGCAGCGTGTCGTCGCTGATCTTCGGCGCCAGCTGCAGCGCCATGTCGTCGTACAGCCGCTCGACATCAGAGGCCTCGGCGATGAGTTGCTTGCGGGATTCGGGCATCGATGGGTCCTCAATGGGTCCTCGTCAGGCTGCGGCGTCGATGATACGCAAAGCGATGCAGCGGCGTTCCGGGCGCTTTATGCTGGCGAACGTTTCCAGTGCGCGGCGGCGGAGCGGTTGCTCCAGGGCCGCGAACAGCTGATACGGGCTTGTGTCAAGGAGTGACGAGAATGAAACCGAACAAGCGCTTCCGGCGGACGTTTCGAGGACGCGCGGCCCTGCTTCTGTCGGCCGCGGCGATTGCGTTCCAGTCCGTCGCGTGGGCCGAACCGCCGCACTGGGTCGTGCGCGACGCCGACAGCGAACTGGTGCTGTTCCCGACCATCCACGCGCTGCCGACCGATCTCGAGTGGACGACCGAGCGGCTGCTCGCGCAGTTCGCCGAGGCCGAGGAGGTCTGGTTCGAGATCGACCCGACCGAGGCGCAGGGCCCGGCCATGCAGCAGCTGGTCATGGAGAAGGGCATGGACCCGTCGCAGCCGCTGTCGGAACGGCTCGACGAGGCACAGTACGCGCGCTTCGAAGAGATCGCCGGCTCGCTCGGCCTGCCGGTAGCGCAGCTCGACCCGATGCGCCCGTGGCTGGCCTCGCTGACGCTGACCAGCATGGCGATGATGCAGTCCGGCTTCGATTCGAACGCCGGCGTCGAGGCGCGGCTGCGCGCGCGGATCGACGGTCAGGAACTGCGCCAGCTCGAGACCGTCGAGGAGCAGCTGGGCTTTCTGGCCGACCTGCCCGAGCCGCTGCAGATCGAGCTGCTGGAAAGCACCTTCGACGAGATCGACGACTTCGCAGACGAGCTGCGCGCGCTGGCCGAGGACTGGGCCCGAGGCGATGTGGCCGACATGGAAAGCGACCTGATCGCGGAAATGTCGACAGCGTATCCCGAGCTCTACGAGGTGATCTTCGTGCGTCGCAATGCCAACTGGGTCGAGATCATCGAGCAGGAACTGGCCGGATCGGGCACCGACTTCATCGCCGTCGGTGCCGGGCACCTGGTCGGCGACGACAGCGTGGTCGCGATGCTGCGCGCGCGCGGCTGGACCGTCGAGCGCTTCGGCGGCGAGACCGGCGACTGACCCGAGCGCGGCGCCCGATCGAAGGCCTGTTGGAGACCGCTTGCGGGCGAAGGGTGGTCGCCCCGGTTCGCGAGCAAGCTCCCTCCAACAGGCGGATCAGCGCCGGCGCCGGACCGAAGGCCTGTCGGAGGCCGGCTTGGCCGGGCGAAGGACTCTATTCGTCCCTCACTCCTGGTCTCTTCCCGCGTTCAAGCCCGCGTCTGCCCCGATCCCCGCACGAGGTACTTGAAGGTCGTCAACTGCTCCAGCCCGACCGGGCCGCGGGCGTGCAGGCGGCCGGTGGCGATGCCGATCTCGGCGCCGAAGCCGAACTCGCCGCCGTCGGCGAACTGGGTCGAGGCATTGTGCATCACGATCGCGGAGTCGACGCGGGCCAGGAACCGGTCCGCGGCGTCGGGGTCTTCGGCCAGGATGCCGTCGGTGTGGCCCGAGCCATGGCGTGCGATGTGCGCGATCGCCTGATCGATGCCGTCGACGACGGCGATGGCCAGGATCGGCGCCAGGTACTCGGTGTCCCAGTCGGTCTCGGTCGCCTCGCCGATTCGCGCATCGGCCGCCCGGGCCCGCTCGCCGCCGCGCAGTTCGCAGCCGCGACCGGTCAGCACATCGACGAGCTTCGGCAGTTCGTCGACGGCGGCGGAATCGATCAGCAGCGTCTCCAGCGCCCCGCAGATGCCGGGGCGGCGCAGCTTCGCGTTGGCGATCACGTCGATCGCCATCGCCGGATCGGCCGAGTCGTGCCAGTACAGGTGGTTGTTGCCGTCCAGGTGCGCGAACACCGGTACCCGCGCGTCGTTCTGCACGCGATCGACCAGCCGCTTGCCGCCGCGCGGCACGATCACGTCAACGTGCGCGTGGGCCCGTAGCAGCGCGCCGACCAGGGCGTGGTCCTGGTCGGGAATCATCTGCACCGCGGCGGCCGGCAGGTCGGAGACTTCCAGCGCCTCGGCCAGCGCGTGATACAGCGCGCGGTTGCTGTGCACGGCTTCGCTGCCGCCGCGCAGGATCACGGCGTTGCCGGACTTCACGCACAGGGCTGCGGCGTCGGCGGTGACGTTGGGACGGCTCTCGTAGATCACCCCGACCACGCCGATCGGCACGGCGACGCGGGCGATGTCCAGCCCATTGGGCCGCGACCAGCGGGCCAGTTCGCGGCCGAGCGGGTCGGGCAGGGCGGCCACGGCCTCGAGGCCGGCCGCGATGCCCTCGATGCGCGCCTCGTCGAGCTGCAGGCGGTCGAGCATGGCACCGGCCAGGCCGCGCTCGCGCGCCGCGTCGAGGTCGCGCGCATTGGCCTGGAGCAGGGCCGCGCGCTCGTCGCGGACGTACTCGGCGGCCAGCTGCAGCGCCCGGTCGCGTGTCGCACGGTCGGTGCCGGCCAGTTCGCCCGCGGCGGCGCGGGCGGCGCCGCCGAGGCGGTCGAGAATCTCGTCGGGCGAGGCGGTTGCGTTCATGGGGCAGTCTCCTCGGGATCGAACAGAACGAGGTCGTCGCGGTGTATCACGGCGCCGCGGCCGGCATAGCCGAGCAGGCGTTCGAAGCGATCGCTGTGCGCGCCGAGCAGGATTTCGACCTCCTCGGACGCATAGCCGCTCAGGCCCTGGCCGATCGGACCTTCGGGGCCGTCGAGGCGGATCAGTGCGCCGCGCTCGTAGCGGCCGTCGACCGCTTGCAGGCCGCGCGCGAGCAGACTGGCACCGCGCTGCAGCGCCTCGACCGCGCCGGCGTCGAGCTGCACAACGCCTTCGTGCTGCTGCAGCCCGCGCAGCCACTGCTTGCGCGCGGCCAGCGGGCGCTGATGGGCGGCGAACCAGGTGCCCAGACCGCCGTCGCCGATGCCGGCGAACGGGTCGGCGTCGCGGCCGCTGGTCAGCAGAACCGGGCACCCGGCGGCCGTGGCGATCTTCGCGGCCTCGATCTTGGTCACCATGCCGCCGGTGCCGAAGCCGGTCGAGGCGGCAATGCCGGCCAGGGCCTCGATCTCGGCGTCGATGCGCTCGACGAATGGAATGCGGCGCGCCTGCGGATCGGCGCCCGGGTCGCGGTCGTACAGCCCGTCGACGTCGCTGAGCAGCACCAGCAACTCGGCGCCGACCAACTGGGCGGTGCGCGCGGCCAGCCGATCGTTGTCGCCGAACCGGATCTCGCCGGTGGCCACGGTGTCGTTCTCGTTGACGATCGGCACGATGCCGCGCTCGAGCAGTGTCTCGAAGGTATTGCGCGCGTTCAGGTAGCGGCCGCGGTCCTCGAGGTCGCCGAGCGTGAGCAGCACCTGCGCGGCGCAGCGGTCGACCGCGGTCCACAGGTCGGCCCAGGTCCGGGCCAGTTCGATCTGGCCGATCGCCGCCGCGGCCTGGGCTTCGGCCAGCGATGCGGGTCGGCCACGCAGGCCGAGCGCGCGCCGGCCCAGCCCGATCGCCCCGGACGACACGATCACGACCGGTCCCGGCCGCTCGGCCAGCGCGGCGACCAGCCGGGCCACCCAGTCGCGGCGGGCGCGGCCGGCGTCGTCGATCAGGATCGACGAGCCGATCTTCACCACCAGCGGGCGGTCACCGTGCAGCAGGGCGTCTTCGTTCATGGCGCCAGTCTAGTGGACCGTGCGGCCGAGCGTGACCCACCGCCGCACAGTCCACTGGCTCCATCGTCCTTCGATCGGCATTGCCGGGTCATCGGGCATCGGCCGGAGCGCCAGCAGGCCGGTTGGAGCCACGTGATCCAGCCGTCGGATCGACTACCGTAGGCACCTGATCCCGGAACCGGTCCGAACGAGGAGTACGACGATGCAGATCGCGATTGCCTGCCTGCTGTTTTCCGCACTGATGGTGGTCCTGACCAAGGTGCCGCTGGCGATGCAGATGGCCAAGGACGAGCGCGGCTACGACAACCGCAACCCGCGCCAGCAACAGGCCGGGCTGACCGGCTTCGGCGCCCGCGCGCTGGCCGCGCACCAGAACATGATCGAGGCCTTCCCGATCTTCGCCGCCGGGGTGCTGGTGGCGCTGGTCAGCGGCGCGACCGGGGCCTGGCTGCCCGGCCTGGCGCTGACCTTCGTCGGCGCGCGCATCGTCTACTCGATCTGCTACTGGGCCGACCTGCCGACGCTGCGCAGCACGTTCTGGGTGATCGGCTACGGCGCCTCGATCGGCCTGATGGGGCTGGCGTTGTTCTGAGCCGTCGGCCGGTCCGCTCGGCGCCGGGTCAGCTCGGAAACAGCGGCGGCTGCTCGGCCGCCGAGCCGGCCGGCCAGTCGGGCAGGGGCGGCAGCGCCGTCGCACTCCGGTGCCGCAGTTCGTCGTGGAAGCGCCGCGCGAACGGTGGACAGTGCAGGTTGTTCGGACAGTGGATCATCATGTAGACCGTTCGGCCGGCGGCGACATCCGCTGCGAGTCGCTGCGCCCATTCGGCCGTCACGGCCTCGTTGCCCTGCCCGGAAGGGTGCAGTACCAGTCGGACGAAGCGCAGCTCGTTGTAGACGCGATCCAGTACCGGCAGGTCCGGCTTCTCGTGCCGAGCGGCGCGGACCTCGGGATGGTCCAGGTCGCCGCCGAACAGCGCCCGGGTGTCCATGCTGACGCGGCCGAGTCCGAACCGCTCGAGCAGTGGTTCGAGCCGTTCGGGCTGCTCGAAGAAGGCCGGGTGACGCACCTCGAGCACGTGCGGCCGATGGTCGGGCAGGCGTTCCAGCACCGCGTCCATCAGATCGAGGCGGTCCGGTCCGAAGCGGTCCGGGAACTGGACCAGCAGTGGACCGAGATGGTCGCCGAGCGGTTCGACCGCTCGGCAGAACGCGTCGAGTTCGTCGAAGTCGGGCCGCTCATCGTGGGTGACGGAGCGCGGCAGCTTGAAGCAGAACCGGAAATCGGTGCCGGCCACCGCGTCGCCCCAGGCCGCTACGCGCTCGGCGTCAGGCCGGCGATAGAAGGTCGTGTTCCCTTCCACGGTGTCGAACACCCGCGCGTAGTCGGACAGCGGCGCGATCCCCCGCCGGAAGTACGGCCCCTGCCAGCCGGGGAAGGCCCAGGCGGGAAGGCCGAGGTGGACGGTGGGGGCCGGCTCGGACATCGGTTGCATGGAGAGCGATCCGGAAGAGGACCGCAAGTCTGCATCGCTCGCGGTCACGGCCGCGCGATCGAGCGGAGTGGCCGGCCGGCGTTCCCCGTCAGCAGACCCGGTTGCGGCCGGATTCCTTGGCGGAATACAGTCGGTGATCGGCCGCGCGCAACAGGTCGCTGATGCTCTCCATTCCGGGGCGCCAGACGGCGACCCCGCCGGAGATCGTGATTCGCTGTTCGGACGCGCCGAGGTCGAACGGCTGCTCCTCGGCCGCTCGGCGCAGCGATTCCGCCAGTTCCAGCGCATCGTCCGGATCGCTGTCGGGCATGATCAGCAGGAATTCCTCGCCGCCGATCCGCGCCGCGGTATCGCCGCCACGCACCCGGGCCGCGATCCGGTCTCCCAGCTGCCGAAGCACCCGGTCGCCGGCCAGGTGGCCGTGTGCATCGTTGACCGGCTTGAAGAAATCGATGTCCAGCAGCGCCACGGCCAGTCGATGGGCGGCGTTGCGCCGGGCGCGGGCGGTCTCGGTCTCCAGCACGGCCATCGCGTGGCGCCGATTGAACAGTCCGGTCAGCGGATCCCGGATGCTGTGTTCGTGGAGTTCGGAGTGGTACTCGGCCTCGATGTTGCCCTCGCCGATGAACTTCAGGGTGGTCTCGCAGATGCGCAGGTGGTCGCCGTCGCGCAGCGGCGCGCGCTCGATCGCCTCGTCGTTGAGGTAGGTCCGGTTGGTCGAGCCGAGGTCCTCGACCCAGTGCCGGTCGTCGTCGAAGACGATCCGGCAGTGGCGGCGCGAGACGCTGCGCTCGGCGATCTGGAAATCGGCATTGACGTCCCGGCCGATGATCACCTCGTCGCCGCCGGGCACGATGCGCGCGCCGAGCCTGGCGCCGCGGATGACGACCAGGCAGGCCTCCTGCTGGCCGGCCGCAGCGCGCTGGTTGCCGAGCAGCTGGGTGTCCTGCTCGGCGGCATTGGTGCGGTCGGTATCGTCGTCCATCGGGCGTTATCGCGGATCGGTCTGGTCGAACGGCTCGCGGCGGTCGGTCCGGGCGATCGCTGCAGCGGAGGTCGGCCCAGTCTAGCGCGCTTGTCGGTCAGCCGCCCGACAAGGCGTTCCGTGCGAGTGCTGCGTGGTCGCGGGCTTCCTCGGCGCGATAGTGGTCGGCGCCGGCCGCGGCCCCGATCCGGGCCTCGGCGCTTTCGAGCAGGGGCAGGGCGGTCGATGGCTCGCCCCGCGCCAGCTCGCTCTTGCCGAGACCGAGTTCCAGCATGCCGAGCATGAATCCGTTGTCCGGCACCTCCTCGAGCGCGAGTGCGAGCGCGTCGCGGTGCAGGACCACCGACTCCTCCGGCCGGCCGAGATCGAGCATGCAGTTACCGAGGTTGTGGCGCGCGACGATGCTGCGGGGATGGCGGTCACCGTAGAGCGCCAGAAAGCCGTCGAGCGTTTCCCGGTAGAACGGCAACGCCTCTTCGGCCCGGCCCTGCTGCCGGAGGCTGCCGGCCAGGTTGTTGACCGAGGCCAGCGTGATCGGATGGGTGTCGCCGAACAGGTCGCGCTGGGCAGCGAGGGCCTCGCGCAGCAGGGGTTCGGCCTCGGCGTAGCGCTGCTGGCGCAGGTAGGTCACGGCGTGGTCGTTGAGCGTGTAGAGGCGCTGGACGCGGGCCGCCGGATCGTCGCGATCGGCCAGCTCGTCCAGCACCCGGCGATAGGTCGCGTGGGCGTCGTCGAGCTGCATCCGGTCGGCGTGCAGCTGGGCCAGCGTGCGCATTGCGTCGAGGCGGAGGGCGACCCACTCCGGGTCGTCCGATCCGGCCGCGTCGGCGATCACCTCGAGGATCACCGGCTCGGCCGCGTCCGGCTCGCCGACGTGTTGCAGCGCGTGGGCCAGCATCGACCGCGCCTCGAGCTGCAGCCGGTCGGCGGCCGGTAGCTTGGCGGCGGTTCGCTCGACCAGCGCCCGGGACCGCTCCAGCGCTCGTTCGCCGTCGCCGAGGCGGACGTCGAGCGCGGCCAGCTGCAGCCCGGCGCGCAGCGCCAGCCGGCCGTCGGCAAGCCGCTCGGCGCGGGCCAGGTGTTCGGATGCTGCGGTATCGGCGCCGATCGCGAGGTAGGCGCTGCCGATCGTCAGGGAAATTTCGGCCAGGATGTCGGGCTGGCCGGCCAGTTCGTCGTCGGCCCGGGCGGCCGCGTCGTCGAGCACTCGACGCATCAGCGCGGTGTCGGCGCCGCTGGCGTATTGCGGGTCGATCGAGTCGAGCATGCGAGTGACGAAGCCGCTGGTCTGCTCGGCCCGGGCGGCGGCGAGCTGCGCCCGATCGCGCTCGGCCTGGGCCTGGACCAGACCCCACAGCGCCAGTGCCAGGCCGCCGACCAGGGCCAGCAGGACCAGCGCACCGGCGCCCAGCGCGAGGCGGTTCCGGCGAACGAACTTGCCCCAGCGATAGCCGCGGGTCGACGGCACGGCCTCGACGACCTGGCCGGCCAGGTAGCGCTCGAGATCGCGGCTGAACTCGGCCGCCGACGGATAGCGATGCTCGCGCTCCGGCGCCAGCGCCCGGGCCAGGATGCAGCGCAGTTCCCGGTCGAGGCCGCGCGCGGCGGCCAGCGTGTCGGCGGCCTCGGGGTCGGTCTCGATACGCGCGGCCGGGCCGCGGTGCAGTGCGCTGTGGAACGTGGTCAGCGCGTCGAGGTCGGCGGTCGACGGCGGCCGGGTGCCGGTCAGCAGTTCGAACAGCATCACGCCGAGCGCGTAGACGTCGCTGCGCGTGTCGATGCGCCGGGTGTCGTCGGCGTACTGCTCCGGACTCATGTAGGCGCGGGTGCCGGCGCGGTCGGAGCTGGTCGCTCGCGTCCGGCCGCCTTCTTCGTAGACGCTGGTTGCCACGCCGAAATCGATGATCTTCGGCTGGTGCTCGCCGTCCAGCGTGCGAACCAGTACGTTGGCCGGCTTCAGGTCGCGGTGGATGATGCCGCGCTCGTGGGCATGCTGGACGCCGCGGCAGATCCGAATGAACAGGCGCAGGCGCGCCCGTTGATCGAGGGCATGGTTGCGCGCATAGTCGGTGACCGGCTGACCGGGCACCCATTCCATCGCGAACCACGGGCGGCCATCCTCGGTGGCGCCGGCATCGAACACCTGGGCGATGCAGGGATGCGCCATCTGCGCCAGCATCTGCCGCTCGACTTCGAACAGCGCCCGGCCAAGTCCGTCCAGCGCCGAGCCGTGGATGAGCTTCAGCGCGACCTTGCGCTGGACCGGCTCGAGCTGTTCGGCCAGCCAGACCGAGCCCATGCCGCCCTGGCCGAGCAGTTCGATCGGTCGATAACTGCCGATTCGCGCCAGCGTCGCGGCATCCTGCTCGGCGGTGCCGTCCGGACCCGGCGGGATGTCGCTGGCCTGGACGCGCGTTCGATCATCGTCGTCGGGCGGAAGAGCCATGCCGATACGAGTTCCGGAAATCCATGAATCCTAGCAGGTTGCCGGGTCGTTGCCGCCCCACGGGCCGGGCAGGCCAGAGCCTGTAAAAATCGTCGGTCACCGGCATCCAATCCTGTGAACCCCGCTTCCCGAAAGGATCGTCGAATGCGAATCATGATTGCGCTGGTGTTGGCCTGGATGGCCGGTTTCGTTCTCGAACTCGGTCACGATCGCGACCTGCCCGCCGTTGCCGTCGGCGTGCTGTTCCTGGCGGCCTGGTGGGCGCTGGGATCGATGCCGGCGCTGCGACGTCGAACGGGCTGAGCGTCGGTGCGTGTCGTGATCTCGCTGGCGCTGGTCGCAGCCGCCGCACTGGGAGCTCGATCGCTGGGCTGGACGGCGCCGGGTTGGTCGATCGTGGCCGGCTACCTCGCGCTGTACGTGCTGCTGGGCCGATTCGGCCCCTGGGCCGTGACGCGGGCGCACGGCGACGGAGATCGAACGGAAGATGCAGAAGCGCCGCCGGACCTGCCGACGTCGGGGCCGATCGGCAGGCTGGGCCAGCCCGGCCTGGTCGCGGTGTTCTTCTCCACCCAGCTGCTGGTGCCGCTCAATCCCTTCCAGTTAGTCCAGCTCGTTCGTCAGCTGATCGGCAACGCGGCCCTGCAGCGCCGGGAGCGAACCACCGGCAGCGACGGTCGGGACCGGCCGACCGAGGTCCGCTACCGGCTGCCCTTCGACGGCGAATGGCTGCTGTACAACGGCGGGCCGACGCCGAAGACTTCGCACTCCTGGGACGTGCTGGGGCAGCGCTTCGCGCTGGACTTCGTGGTCGCCGATACCGATGGGCGGCGGCACGCGGATCGCGGTACCCGGGTTACCGATTACTTCGCCTACGGCCGCGATATCGTGGCCGCCGCCGACGGCGAGGTCGTGGCCGTCGAGCAGCGGATCGGCGATGCGCCGCTGGTCGGCTGGGGCGTATGCGATTTCACTGCGCGAAGCTTCATCGGCAACCACGTCGTGATCCGGCATGCCGACGACGAGTACGGGCTGTACGCGCACCTGGTCCAAGGCAGCGTGGCGGTGGCGGTCGGTGACCGCGTCGCGGCGGGGCAGGTCATCGGTCGCTGCGGCCATACCGGGCACAGCAGCGAGCCGCACCTGCACTTCCACGTCCAGGACTCGGCCGACCTGTTCGGTGGCATGGGCCGGCCGATCCGGTTCCGCGATCTGCTCATCGATGCCGAGCCTGCGCCGGACCATGCGTTGCCGACGGCCGGTCAGCGCCTGGCGAACGCAGCGAGTCGGTAGCCAGACCGACATCGCCGGGCGCTACACTGCCGACATGAATCGACGCACCAAGATCGTGGCCACGCTTGGCCCGTCCACCGACGATCCGCAGGCGCTCGAGGCGCTGATCCGGGCCGGCTGCGACGTGGTCCGGATCAATTTCTCGCACGGCGATGCCGACACCCATTCGCGCCGGATTCGCATGGTCCGGGCCGCGGCGCGCGAACTCGATACCGACGTCGCGGTACTGGCCGACCTGGCCGGCCCGAAGATCCGCATCGACCGGTTCCGCGACGGCTCGGTGGCGCTGGAGAAGGGCCAGGCCTTCACGCTGATCGCCGAGGACCTGCCGCCGCCCGGCGACGAGACCGGCGTCGGCGTTGCTTATCTCGACCTGCCCGGCGACGTGAAGCCGGGCTCCGAGTTGCTGCTCGACGACGGCCTGATCGCGATGCAGGTCGAGCGCGTCGAGGGCACCCGGATTCACTGCACGGTGTTGACCGCCGGGCGGCTGTATGACCGCAAGGGGCTGAACCTGCGCGGCGGCGGACTGTCGCTGCCGGGCGTTTCCAAGGCCGATGAAGACGACATCCGGCGGGCGGCCGACTGGCAGGTCGACTACCTGGCGGTGTCGTTTCCGCGCTCGGCCGACGACATCGAGCAGGCCCGGACCCTGCTTCGCCGCGCCGGCGGTGAGGCGCACATCGTCTCGAAGATCGAGCGCACCGAAGCGATCGAGAACCTCGAGGCGGTCATCGAGGCCTCCGACGCCGTGCTGGTCGCGCGCGGTGACCTGGGCGTCGAGATCGGCGAGGCCGAGCTGCCGGGGCTGCAGAAGAAGATCATCGCCACGTCGCTGGCGCTGAACCGACCGGTGATCACCGCCACCCAGATGATGCAGTCGATGGTCGAGAGCCCGGTGCCGACCCGGGCCGAAGTGCTCGACGTGGCCAACGCCGTGATCGATGGCACCGACGCGGTGATGCTGTCGGCCGAGACCGCGGTCGGCCGGCATCCGGCCCGGGTCATCGAGGCCATGGCGAGAATCTGCGAAGGCGCCGAGCGCCACGTGCAGGCGACGATTCCTCAGCGGCGCCTGACCGTGCGCCCCGAGCGCATCGACCAGGCGATCGCGATGGCCGCGATGATCAGCGCGACCAACCTGCCGGTGCGCGCGATCGTCGCCCTGACCGAGTCGGGATCGACCGCGCGCTGGCTGAGCCGGGTGCGCTCGCCGGTCCCGATCATCGCGCTGTCGCCGAACCGGGCCAGCCTGCGCCGGATGCGGTTGTATCAACACGTGTTCCCGGTGTTCTTCGCGTCCGAGGCGATCGACGGCGCCGAGGCCGGCCGGCAGGCCGTGGCCCACGTGCTCGAAGCCGGGCTGGTCGATCCCGGCGAGCGGGTGATCCTGACGCTCGGCGACGAGCTGGGCCTGGAAGGGGGCACCAACACGATGAAGATCGTGACCGTGGGCGCGCGCGATGAGGTCGGCGAGATCCAGGGCGAATTCGACAACCTGTAAGCGGGCGTAGGGCGAGCGGCATGCGTGGCGCTGGAGGGTTCCGGTACAATCCCGGCATTGGATTCCCAACGCGGCGCCAGCGCCGCTCCGTGTCGTTTTCGAGGAGCCGAACATGAGCGATTTTCTGGAACAACTCGTCACCACCGCGCAGGCGATGGTCGCCCCGGGCAAGGGCATCCTGGCCATCGATGAATCCACCGGCACGATCGCCAAGCGGCTGGCGTCGGTCAACGTGGAAAACACCGAGGACAACCGCATCGACTACCGCTCGATGCTGCTGACCACCGAAGGCCTCGGCGACTACATCTCCGGTGCGATCCTGTATGACGAGACGATCCGCCAGGAGACGCCGGACGGCAAGCGCATCGTCGAGGTCATGAACGACGCCGGAATCCTGCCGGGCATCAAGGTCGATGCCGGCGCCAAGCCGCTGGCCGGATTCGACGACGAGAAGATCACCGAGGGCCTCGACGGCCTGCGGGATCGATTGAAGGAGTACGTCGAGCTCGGCGCGAAGTTCTGCAAATGGCGCGCGGTGATCACGATCGGCGACGACATTCCGTCGCGCACCTGCATCGACGCCAACGCGCACGCACTGGCCCGCTACGCCGCGCTGTGCCAGGAAGCCGGCCTGGTGCCGATCGTCGAGCCGGAGGTGCTGATGGACGGCAAGCACGACCTCGACACCAGCTTCGACGTGACCGAGGCCACGCTCAAGGCCTTGTTCCAGCAGCTCTACGAGCACAACGTGCTGCTCGAAGGCACGGTGCTGAAGGCCTCGATGGTGATTTCCGGCAGCGAGGCCGAAAACCGGGCGAACGCCGACGAAGTCGCCGAGGCGACCGTCGACTGCCTGCTGAACTCGGTCCCGGCCTCCGTGGCCGGCATCGTGTTCCTGTCCGGCGGCCAGGCCGAGGTCGAGGCCACCGCCCACCTGAACACCATGAACAATCTCGGCGACCTGCCGTGGCCGCTGTCGTTCTCCTACGGCCGCGCCCTGCAGCACGGCGCGCTGATCGAGTGGGCCGCCGACCCGAAGGGCAACCGCGCCAGCGCCCAGAAGATCCTGCACCACCGCGCCCGCATGAACGGCCTGGCCGCGATGGGCGAGTGGAACGAAGCGGACGAGAATTGACAAGGTCGTTTTCCGGGTTCGGGTTTCCGGTTTCCGGAAGCCCGGGTCCGGGGTCCGGGCGTCGGGGCGGTTCAGGGAACCCCTTATGTTTGTCCGCAGATGAACGCAGATAAAAGTCGATAGGCAAAAAGCACCGGTGCACCAGCCTGCACGATTGCTTGCTCTGCTCGGTGTCGAAAGAACCCTGAACCCTGAACCCTGAAACCGGAAACCGGTTTTCCCTAACCCCTAAACCCTAAATCTTCCCCCGGGTTCCTAATGTCCGACTTCGACGACCAGGCCCTCGACTACCATCGCCACCCGACGCCCGGCAAGATCAAGATCGTCGCGACCAAGGCGCTGACCACGCAGAAGGACCTGGCGCTGGCCTACTCGCCGGGCGTGGCCGCGGCCTGCAAGGAGATCGTCGACGACCCGCTGACCGCGCGTGAAGTGACCGCCCGCGGCAACCTGGTCGCGGTGATTTCCAACGGCACGGCGGTGCTCGGACTGGGCAACATCGGGCCGCTGGCGGCCAAGCCGGTGATGGAAGGCAAGGCGGTGCTGTTCAAGAAGTTCGCCGACATCGACGTGTTCGACATCGAGATCGACGAGCAGGACCCGGACAAGCTGATCGACATCGTCGCCAGCCTCGAGCCGACCTTCGGCGGCATCAACCTCGAGGACATCAAGGCGCCGGAGTGCTTCCACGTCGAGGAAGCGCTGAAGGACCGGATGAACATCCCGGTCTTCCACGACGACCAGCACGGCACGGCGATCATCACCGCCGCGGCGATCGTCAACGGGCTGCACCTGGTCGGCAAGAAGATCGAGAAGGTCCGGCTGGTCGCGTCCGGCGCCGGCGCGGCCGGCATGGCCTGCCTGGACCTGCTGGTGACGATGGGACTGAAGAAGGAGAACATCGTCGTCTGCGATCGCGAGGGCGTGGTCTACGCCGGCCGCGAGACCGACATGGACGAGCGCAAGGCCGGCTACGCCATCGAGACGAAGGCCCGCACGCTCGACGAGGTCATCGACAAGGCCGATATCTTCCTCGGCGTGTCCGCGCCGGGCGTGCTGAAGCCGGCGATGGTCCAGCGGATGGCGAAGAAGCCGATCATCCTCGCGCTGGCCAATCCTGTTCCCGAGATCATGCCGGACGTGGCCCGCGAGGCCCGGCCCGATGCGCTGATCGCGACCGGCCGGTCGGATTTCCCGAACCAGGTCAACAACGTGCTGTGCTTCCCGTACATCTTCCGCGGCGCGCTGGACGTCGGCGCGACGGTGATCAACGACGAGATGAAGATGGCCTGCGTGCACGCGATCGCAGAGCTGGCTCGGATGGAGGCCAGCGACGTGGCCGCGGCGGCGTATGGAGGAGAAGCGACGAAGTTCGGCCCCGACTACCTGATTCCGCAGCCCTTCGATCCCCGGCTGCTGGTCCAGCTGGCCCCGGCCGTGGCGAAGGCCGCGATGGACTCCGGCGCGGCGACCCGGCCGATCGACGACCTCGAAGCCTATCGGGAGCGGCTCAGCCAGTACGTGTTCCGCACCGGCCTGCTGATGAAGCCGGTGTTCGACGCCGCGCGCAAGGACCCGAAGCGGGTGGTCTTCGCCGAGGGCGAGGAAGAGACCGTGCTGCGCGCGGTGCAGACGATCGTCGACGACGGGCTGGCCCGGCCGATCCTGGTCGGGCGTCCGTCCGTGGTCGACATGCGGATCGAGCGCGCCGGATTGCGGATCCGCGCCGGCGAACATTTCGAGCTGGTGAATCCGGAATCCGATCCACGCTTCAAGGACTACTGGCAGACTTTCCACCGGATCACCGAGCGCCGGGGCGTGACGCCGGACTCGGCCAAGGCCATCGTGCGCACCCGCAACACCGTGATCGCCGCGATCATGGTCTATCGCAACGAGGCCGATGCGCTGATCTGCGGTGTGGTCGGCCAGTACCACAAGAAGCTGAAATATGTCACCGAAGTCCTCGGCCGGCGCGCCGACTGCACGACGATGGGCGCGCTGTCGGCGATGACCAACGAATCGGGCACCTATTTCGTCTGCGACACCCACGTCAACCCGGACCCGACCGCCGAGCAGCTGGCCGACATCACCCTGCTGGCCGCCGAGAAGGTGCGGATGTTCGGCATCACGCCGAAGGTCGCGCTGCTGTCGCATTCCTCTTTCGGCAGCCACGTCAATGCCCAGGCCTCGAAGATGCGCCAGGTCCTCCAGCTCGTGCGCGAGCGCGCGCCGGAGCTGGAGATCGAGGGCGAGATGCGCGCCGACGCCGCGCTGATGCCGAAGATCCGCGAGCGGATCTTCCCGAACTCGATGCTGACCGGCCAGGCGAATCTGTTCGTGATGCCGGACCAGGACGCGGCGCACATCGCCTTCAACATGGCCCGGGTGATCGGCAAGGGCGTCAACGTCGGCCCGATCCTGATGGGCGCCGGCCGCCCGGCCCACGTGCTGACGCCGTCGGCCACCGTGCGCCGGGTCGTCAACATGACCGCCATTGCCGTCTTCGATGCGCAGATGGAGTCGGCGGCGCGCGAGCAGGAATGATCTGCGAGGCTGCGCCCGGGAATCAGGCGTCGTCGTTGTTTGATCGTGAGTCCGATGGGGTGTCCGGAACGAAGCGAACCCGGCTATCGACGTCGACGAGCACGCGCTCCATGTAGTCGAATACGACGGTGACGTAGTACGTTCCCTGCTCGCCATCGCGTGAACCGCGGGCCACGCGATCCACCGACACCACGCCGGTCCCATCCGGCGGCGGGCCGGGGGCCTCGAAGATGTTCTGGCGATCGGCCGAGTCCTCACCCGTGATCGTGCCTGCTGCAGAATCGGCGTTGTCGCGGTCGCTCTCGACTGCCCGTGCATCCGGCCAGAGCGCGGCGAGGGCCACGAAAAGGATCGCTCCGGTCGTTTTCGAGATCATTCGGCTTCTCCGGTGTTTGCCAGCGCCGGGTCCGTAAGGCAACCGACGCGTTTAACGTAGCAGACCGCCGCGGCCAACTCGCAAAGTCGACTACCGATGCCAGATCACCGCCGGTTCCTGCAGTTCGGACAGCTGTTCGCGCAGCTGGTTGATCACCGTCTCCCAGTGGCGGTCGTCCTCGAACCAGGGAAAGGCCATCGGAAAGGCCGGGTCGTCCCAGCGCCGGGCCAGCCAGGCCTGGTAGTGGATCATCCTGAGCACCCGCAGTGGCTCGACCAGCGCAAGTTCCCGGGCGTCGAAGTCGCAATAGACCGAGTACTCGTCGAGTAGCCAGCCCCACTGGCGCTCGCGTGATTCGCGCTCGCCGGAAATCAACATCCACAGGTCCTGCACCGCCGGGCCCATTCGGCAGTCGTCAAGGTCGACGAAGTGCGGTGCATCCCGCCACAGGATGTTGCCAGGATGGCAGTCGCCGTGGAGCCGGATCGAGCGGATTTCGCCGATCCGTGACCAGGCGGATTCGACGTGGGCCAGCGCGTCGTCGGTCAGGGACCGGAAGGCGGACTCCAGGTGCATCGGGATCCAGTCGTGCTCCAGCAGCCAGTCGCGCGGTTGGCGGCCCAGTGCATCGGGCGTCAGCGTTTCGCGGTGCGCGAACGGCCGGGCCGCGCCGACGGCATGCATCCGGCCCAGCGCGCGGCCGATGGCCTTCAACGTGTCCTCGTGCTCCGGCTCCGGCGCGTGTCCGCCCTGGCGCGGGAACAGCGCGTAGCGGAAATCAGCGTACTCGAGCAGCGTCGTGCCGTCGAAGGTCATCGGTGCGACCACCGACAGCCCGGCCGTGGCCAGCTCCGCGCTGAACGCGTGCTCTTCGAGAATGGCATCCTCGTTCCATCGGTTCGGGCGATAGAACTTGCCGATCACCGGCGTGCCCTCGTCGATGCCGATCTGCCAGACGCGGTTCTCGTAGCTGTTGAGGGCTAGCAGGCGACCGTCCGTGGAAAGTCCCGCAGATTCAGCGGCATCCAGGACGACGTCGGGCGTGAGCGTCGCGAAAGGGTGGGCATCGGTTCTTGGGTCCATGGGTTCTATTCTGAGGGCAACCGGTGTCCGACCGGTGCACCCGTCGGAAAATTCACGGGGCGTCCGTGTCGAGCCTGGATTGAGAGGGCGAAAAAAGTGTGATACGGTTCACATCGTTTTCGCGCATCCATTTCCTGCAGATCGACGGGGCCGGTCTCGAAGGTCCGCCATTGTCGGATAGGAGATCGGGGGTTGTGCGCTGGATCAATCGGGGACGGGGAATCCGAACAGGGCTGGATCGGGATCATCGTCATTTTGTGCGGTCCGCGCCTCTGCTCGAGTCGGACCGGTTCGAGGGAGGACCTTTTCGACCGAAGTCGATAAGGCGGATGGAGACGGAGGCGACCATGCGTCGCGGTCTCCATCCTGAACAGGGAGATGGGTTTGAATCTCGATATTCCTCTGGTCCGCGCGCTCTCGCGCGGATTCGTCGTCGGTTCCATGCTGTTGGGAGCGATGATGTCTTCGCCGGCGGCGGCCGCCGTCAATCTGCAGACCGACTTCACCGCGCCGGCGACCTACACGCCGGGCGATACCGGCATCGAGTACACGATCCGGATCACGAATACCGGGTCGGACCCGGCGACCGACGTCGATATCACGACCTCGTTTCCGAACGGCGCGACCGTGATTTCGGCGTTCTGCCCGACCGATGGTGATGGCGATACGTCGTGTGATCGGACCATCACCGACGGCAACCTTGCATCGAACAACAGCGACATCGCGGTCGACGGGTTCATCGAGTTCCGGTTGAGCGTGAACTTCGACTCGTCCCTGGCGGCCGATCCGCTGGATTTCGATGTGCTGGTGGTCGATGCCGGCGCGACCTTCAGCGGCGACGGTGCCGACAGCTGCCCGTCGGGCGCCTGCACCATCGGCAGCACGCTGGCGCTGGAAAGCGACCTCGGGGTGACCAAGACCGCCGACGACAGCGAGTATGTGCCCGGCCAGACCGGCAACTTCTCCATCATCGTGACCAATGCCGGGCCCAGTGACGCCAGCGGCGTCACGCTGACCGATACGATTCCGCCCGGCACCTCGATCGACGATTGGAACTGCAGCGCATCGGGTGGCGCCAGTTGCCCGGTCCTGGACGCCGGCGCGATCCAGACCTTCGACCTGGTGGCGGACGGCAGTCTGGACTTCACCCTGACGCTGGACTACCCGAGCAGTCTGACGGCTGCCACGTTGACCAACGAGGTCGCGGTCTCTGCGGATATCGGCACCTCCGGCAGCAACGCCAACTCGGCGTCTGCCGGCGTCACCCGCGCTGCGATCGTCGACCTGCAGACCGCAGTGACCAGCGCATCGACGACCTACGTCCCGGGTACGACCGGGAATTCCGCCGCCTTGACCGTCTCGAATTCGGGCCCATCGGATGCGTTCGGCGCCGAGTTCTCGTTCGATGTGCCCGTCGAGATCGACAGCATCGACTGGGCCTGCGCGGCGGGCGCGTCCTGCACGCCGATGAGCGCAACGGCCGCCGGCGGCGACACCGTTTCGATCCAGATGGATATCCCGGCCTCGGACTCGGTGGCCGTTGCGCTGACGGCAATCGATTACGACAGCGGTGCGCTGGCCGACCCGCTGGAGGTCGTCGCAACGGCGACCGGGGCCATGGCCGATACCGAATCGGACGGTTCCGACAATGCCGCAACGATCAGCCAGGCGATCGACCGTCAGGCCGATCTTCAGGTCACGAAAGTCGCCAGTGCATCCGTCGCCAATCCCGGCGACGCCTACGAATACACCATCACGGTCACCAACCTGGGGCCCAGCGACCTGGGCAACGGGCCGGGCGAGAGCGGGGTGCGGGTCATCGATGACGTGTCGGGCGACCTGCTCGGCGATCCCGGCGAAATTCGTTGTTCCGCCGAGTCTTCGGCTCCGTGCTTCCTGTTCTGTCCCTCGGACGAAGGGGTCGCCAACAGCGCTCTGACCATCGATAGCCTGGTCTGCCCGGTCGAGCCTCGCGAAGTTCGCGGCGATCTGGTTGCCACCATGGAACAGCCCGAGCAGAACGCGCTGCGGCTTTCGGCCGGCAGTTCGACCGAGGTGAAGCTGTTCGTCAGCGTTTCGGGCACCGCGACCGACGTCGGCGAGATCCTCAACACGGCGTCCGTCCGAATCGATCCGGGCGATGCCGTGACGGAACTCGATCCGACGGTCGACAACGAGGACTCGGTCCCGGTTTCGATCGAGGTGGCCTCCGACCTCGCGGTCACCATCGACGACGGAGCCATGGAGGCCACGCCCGGTGACGCGGCGTCCTACGAGGTGATCGTCACCAACAGTGGAAACCAGGCAGCTGCCGGCGTCGATGTGGATGTCGATTTTTCGCTGGCCTCGGATCCAGCGGCCTCGCCGTTCCTGAACGGCGACGTGCAGTGGGCGTGTCGCGCGTTCAACGGCGCGTGCTGCAGCAGCCCGGCAAGCGCCGGACAGTGCGGTAGCACCGAGGCGGTGACCGGTTCGGGCGAACTCCAGGATCGCCTGGTCGACCTCCCGGGCCAGGGCCGCCTCGAGTTCACGTTCACCGGGGACCTTGATCCTCGCGCACGGGGCGTTGCCAGGGGCACGGCGTCGGCGACGCTGCCGACGGGAATCAATGAAATCGACCCGTCGGACAACACGAACATCGAGGATGAAACCACCCTGGTGCCGGAGTCCCTGCTTCGTCTGGCCAAGGACCTGCTGTCGATCGACGCCCAGCCCAGCGGCGCATCGCTGCTCAGCTACCGGATCGACATCAGCAACCTGGGACCCAGCTTCGCCGAAGACGCCGGCGTGGTCGACACGCTGTCCGACGCCAACCTGGATCCGAACAATGCGACCCGCCCCGCCTCCTGGACCTGTTCGGTGATCGAAGGTCCGGGCGCGCCGGGGCCGACCGACCCGCCGGTCAGCTGCGGCAGCGGCACCGGTCCGCTGGATCGTGACGCCATGTCCGAACCTCGTGTCACCGTCGATCTCGACGTGGGCACCAAGGTTCGATACACGGTCGAGGTGCTGACGGTGGAAGAGCCGGACGAACCGCTGCAGGTCGTCAACACCGCGACAGTAACTTCGGAAGGAGGCAGCGCCACGGCAACCATAACGTCGAACCTGATTGCCGAGGGCGAACTCGACATCACGGTGACCGACGGCGTGGAGGAGGCCGTTCCGGGCACGCCGACGCAGTACACCGTGACGATCCAGAACGTGGGTGACGAGGCCGTGTTCGATGCCGCCGTGCGGAATGAGTTTCCGCCCGAACTCGAGAACGTGGCGTGGTCCTGCGACGCGATCACGCCGATCCCGGGCGACCTCGAGGAATTCGATCCGGTAGGACCCAGCGGCACGCCGGGCGGCGCGATCGTGGCCACCGCCGACGGTCGGCACGTCTACCAGCTTGCGCCGGATCTGAACCGGCTGTACGTCTATGCGCGCAACAGCGTTCCGGGCCTCGATTTCGGTGCGATGAACGAACTGGAATTCGAGACCCAGGGCGAGAACGACAGCGCTGACGCCGGTCAGACGGTCGAGAACATGGAGGGGCCGATCGACCTCGCGATCAGTCCGGATGGACGGCATGTCTACGTATTGTCCCGAGCCGCCGTCGACAGCGAGGCCGAGAACGCGATCGTGGTGTTCAGCCGCGACGTGAATCCGGCCTCCGAGGACTTCGGCAAGCTTTCGTTTGCCGGGTCGGCCGTCGAGGGGATTCCAGCCGAACCGCGTGCGCTGGTCGCCGGAAGCGAGAACCTGTTCGTGGCCGGCGACGCCGGATCGATTTCGATCTATGCGAGAACGGACACGACCGGACTCGCGTCCTTCGTCGAGACCTCGACGCAGAACGTGCCGGCCGATCCGGCAGCGCTTGCGTTCGATGCAGCGGACCGGCTGTTGTTTGCAGCATCGGGCACGGGTTCGCAGCTGAGCGTGTTCTCGGTCAATGATGACGACACGGCCGGCGACCCGATCGGCCGGCTGACCTGGCTGGATCGGGACCTGACGGCCGGCACGCTGGCCGGGGTCTCCGATCTCGACCTGTTCGCGTCGGCCGACGACCTGTACGTGACCGCCGCGGGCAGCGGCAACCTGGTTGCCGTGCGCTACGTCGACGGCGACAGCGACACCGTTCCCGATCCGGCCATCACCGCGTCGTATCCGGTCGCGGGCCTGGCGGCCTCGTCGATCTCGCCCGACGGCGAGCACGTATTGATCGTCAGCCCGATCAGCGACACGCTGACCTGGTTCCGGCGCGACGTGGTCAACGGTACGCTGGACGAACGGAGGAGCCTGGCACGGAGTTTCGACGGCGGCTCGCCGCCGACCTGTCTCGACCAGTGCACCGTCGCGGCACCGGTGGACGTCCTGGTGACCAGCGACGGCCGACACGTGATGCTGGCCGGTTCGGAGGGCGGTTCGGCGCCGATCCTGAGCGTGTACACGCGTCGCGCACCCGATCCGCTGTTCGCGCTGATCGAAGTCGACCGCGATACCGATCCCGGAACGCCCCAGGACACCGACGGTCCGGATCTCGAGTCGCCGGCCGACATCGCGATCAGTCCGGACGGGGACCATGTCTATGCGATCAGCCTGTCGGAAGGCTCGATCGCGCTGTATGAACGCAACGAAGACGCCGGTCTGACGGAGATCACCGCCGGTGGACACCTGGTGTTCGTCCAGGACTGGTCCGAGGGCGACACCACGGCCGGCGGACAGACCATTGCCGGAATGAGCCGGCCGGAGTACCTCACTATCAGCCCCGACGGCCTCAGCGTCATCGTCTCCAGCCAGGACGGCGATTCGCTGGCGGTGTTCCGTCGCAACCCGGACGGTACGCTGGAGTTCAAGCAGGCCTTGTTCGACGGCGTCGGCGGTGTCGAGGGCCTGGCCGGTGCTCGCGGCATGGCCATGGACCCGATGTCGACCCACCTCTACGTCGCCGGAGGCTTCGATTCGTCGGTGGCGATCTTCGAGCGAAACGCCGGCTTCGAGTTCGAATGGATCGATCAGGCCCAGAACGGGATCGGGTTCAACAACCTGACCGGCGTGCGGGACGTAGCCGTCAGCCCGGACGGATTGCAGGTCTACGCCGTTTCGGATGTCGACGATGCGCTGGTGGCCATGGCGCGCGACGACGACGGCAGCCTGGCCTTCCTGCAGGCCGTTACCGCCGGCGTCGGCGATCGTCCGATGGCGGTCGAGGTTTCGCCGGGCGACGGCGATCATGTCTACGTGGCGTCCCAGAACAGCGATTCGATCAGCGTGTTCCGCCGCGTCGTGACCAGCGGAGAGGCCTTCGGGACGCTGGCCAGCGGTCGTCAGCAGTTCAATCTCGATGACGGCATCGAGTTCATGAACGGACCGCGCGACCTGGCCGTCAGCCCCGATGGCAAGCGCGTGTACGTCGCCGCACAGTTCGACTCCAGCGTGCTGGTCTTTGACCGCGACCTCAATCGCAACGGCGGCAACTTCGGCGCGCTGGCGCCGGTCGCGGTCAGCCGCGACGACGTCGACGGGGTCGACGGGGTCGACGGCATCTATGCGCTCGCGGTCAGCCCGGATTCCGACAACGTCTATGCGGCCGGTTTTGCCGATCGCGCGATTTCGTCCTTCGTGCTCGGCATCGGGTCGGTCTGTACCGGCGGTGGCAGCGGCACGATCGACGACCTCGTTACGCTCGGCGTCGGCGGCTTCGTTCAGTATCGGGTCGCTGCCGACATTCGCCCGGACGCCGAAGGCGAGCTGGTCAACATGGCGACCGTGACGCTTCCGGACAACGTCACGGATCCGACCCAGCCCGGGGTCGACAATCCGAGTCGCAGTTCGTCGGACACGACCACACTGACGCCGCGGGCCGATCTCGTGCTGACCAAGACCAACGACCAGATCTCGGTCGTGTCCGGCCAGCCGGTGACCTATCGGATCCAGGTATCGAACCTCGGTCCCAGCAACGTGCGGTTCGAGACCAGCAACGTCGTCGTGACCGACATGCTGGACATCACCGATTTCGACATCTCGTCGGCAGCCTGGAGCTGCGTCGCGAGCAGTTCGGGCGCGCTGGGCTTCCTCGATAGCGTGGTCGAGGGGTCCGAGCAGGACGATCCGGACCTGGGCCTCGAAGGGGTGTCGTCGCTGGTTCTCGTCCAGGACTCCGATGGGATGGGCCCGCTCGGTACGTACCTGGCCACCGCGTCGGTCGTCGATCACGCCGTCAGCCTGTTCGAACAGGCCGGTGACGGCTCGTTGCAGCTCGTGCTTACGGTATCGGACGGCGATCTGCTCGGTGGTGTGCCGGTCGATCGGCTGGCTGGCGCGAACTCCATCGTGGCCAGTCCGGACGGCCGTTTCCTGTACGTAGCCAGTCGGATCGACGACGCGATCACCGTCCTGGAGATCACCGAAGACGCCGGCAGCCTAGCGCTGGCACTGGTCGAGACCCGGACCGGTATCGAGGGCCTCGATCAGGCGTCGCATCTGGTCATGAACGCGTCCGGAGACACCGTCTATGTCGCCGGCTCCAACGACGACGCGATCGCCGTGTTTGCGCGCAGCGCCTCGGACGGCGTCCTGACCTATCTCGAATCGGAGCGCAATGGCGTCGATGACGGCACCGACCCCGGCGGCATGGTCGACGGGATCGACGGCGTGACGCGGTTGGTGTTGAGCCCGGACGGGGCCCATCTCTATGCCGTGGCGGCGACCGATCAGGCCGTTGCTCGATTCGACATCGAGGCCGGCGGCCGACTGTCGTGGTCCGCCGTCGACGATTCTGCGAGCCTGGACGTCGATCTTTCCGGCGCCGCCGGTGCCGCGCTCGACGCCAGCGGTTCGAATCTCTATGTCAGCGCCCGGAACGCGGACCGGATCGTGGTCTTCTCGCGCGATGCCGACGCAACGAGCAGCAGCTTCGGCGAGTTGACGGTCGTCCAGGAAGTGGTCCAGGGGGCCAGCGGCGTCAGCGGCCTGCTCGGGCCGCGCGGCCTGGTTGTCAGCCGGGACGGGCGCCATGTCTATGCGGCCTCGGAGGTCAGCGGTTCGGTGACTTGGTTCGGTCGCGATCCCGGCAATGGCTCGCTGAACTTCGGCGGGGTCATCAGCAACGAAAGCAGTTTCGTCACCGGTCTCGGCGGCGCCACGGATCTGCTGCTCGACGACGTTTCGCTTGACGATCCGCTCAATCAGCTCTACGTCGCGGGTTCGACCGGTTCGGCGATTGCGCGGTTTGCACGAAGCAACGACTCCTCGTGCCCAGCGTCGGGCACCGATGAACTCGAACTCGGCGTCGGCGTCGATATCGCGGCCGGCGGGAACGTGATCTTCGACCTGACGGTGAACGTGGCCGCAACCACGGACGGCGAGGTGGAGAATTCCGCTACGGTTACGGCCGATCCGGGAATCGATACCGATCCGGCCAACAACGAGCAGTCCGATATCGACCAGGTCGAACGGATTGCCGATCTGCAGATTTCGAAGACCGACGACCGGGCCGAATTCGACGGGCTGGCCGGCGCGGTCGCCGTGGTCGGTGACGCGCGGGCGGTGTACTCGGCCGGCAGCGACGACGATGCGATCGGTGTATTCCGTCGCGTCAGCGGCACCGGGGTGGTGTCCTTCCTCGAGGTCGAGCGCAACGGCGAGGGCGGCGTCTCCGGACTGACCGACGTCAGCGACCTGGCCTTGTCCGCCGACGGCGCCCAGCTGTACGCAACGGGCGCGGCCGGCAACACGCTGATCACCTTCGACCGGGCATCGGCCAACGCGCTGTTGAGCTTTGCCGATGTCCAGCAGAACGGTACGCTGGGGATCGACGGCATCGGCGGCGCGTCCGCGGTGACGCTGTCGCCCGACGACGAACACGTGTATGTCGCCGGTCGGCTCGACAACTCGATCGCGATCTTCCGTCGCGATGCGGACGATCAATCGCCGAGCCATGGACAACTGTCGTTCCAGGGCAGCGTGCAGAACGCAACCGGCGGCGTGACCAATCTGACCGAGCCACGGGCCCTGGCCGTGTCCCCGGACGGCCTGCACCTCTACGCGGTGTCCAGCGTGGACAACAGCGTCGTCGTCTTCCAGCGGAACCCGAACCCCGGCAGCTCGGCCTTCGGCTCGTTGAGCTACGTCGAAAGTCAGTCCCAGAACATCGCTGGCGTTGCCGGTCTGGAAGGCGCGATCGACCTGCAGCTTTCGGCCGACGGCTCCACGCTCTATGTCCTCGGTGCCACCAACGGCACCGTGGCCTGGTTCGAACGGGATCCCGGCACCGGCGAATTGACCTTCGTTAACTTCAAGCAGGAGGGCTTTTCCGGGGTCACTGGCCTGACCGGCAGTACGTCGATGACGCTGGGCGCCGATGGGGAGCAACTCTACGTTGCCGGCACGGCCAGTGATTCCGTGATTCGTTTCGATGTACTGGGCGATGCGTCGCTGAGCTTCGTCGACCAGGTGACCAACGGTGATCCGCTGGCCGGAAGTGGCCAGGTGCTGGGACTCGACGGGGTTGCAGATGTGCTTGTCTCGCCGGACGGCAACCAGCTGTATGCGGTCAGCTCGGCGTCGAACGCGCTGGTGACGCTGGACCGTGACATGAGCGGTCTGCTGACCTACGCCGATGTCGTGATCGACGGCCTGGGCGGCGTCGCGCCGGGGTCCGAGGTGATCTACCGGATCGTGGTCGACAACCTCGGTCCCAGCGACGTTCCCGACGTCACGGTGGTCGACGATTTCGCCGATACCTTTTCGAACGTCACCTGGACCTGCATTCCGAGCGCCGAACCGGAAGCGCAGTGCGACCCGGGCGGATCGGGCTCGATCAATGACAGTTCGGTCATCCTTCCGGCCGGCGCCAGGGTGACCTACACGGCGGTGGCGACGGTTCGCGAAGACGCGACCGGCCGCCTGGTCAACACCGCAACGGTCACCGGCGCCAACCTCCTGGATCCGGTCCTGGCCAACAATACGGCCACCGACGACGACACCGTGCTGTCGCCGAGCATCAATCTGATCGTCGATGTGGACGACGGCGGAATCACCCGGGCGACGCCGGGCACGCTGATCGACTATCGGGTCGAAGTGCTCAATGCCGGCGATTCCTTCGCCACCGATGTGCGGGTCGCCGACATCATCCCGCCGGCCCTGTTCGATGTGACCTGGTCCTGCGCAGCGACGCCGGTCGAAGGTGAACTGACCTACGTGCCGCCGGTTCTGCCCATCAGCAGCCCCAGCGAGCTCGACACGTCCAGTGATCTCGTGGCCACGGCCGACGGCCTGTTCGCCTACGCGGCGGGATCGAAGATGGGCAACGGCGCGATCGAGGTCTTCCTGCGCGATCCGGTCAGCGGCTCGCTGCGGCGCCTGGAGACCTTCGTCCAGGGCGACGTGCTCGAAGATGGCGCCGTGATCGACGGTTTGCAGGGCGTCAGCGATCTCGAGCTTTCGGTCAACGGTCGCTATCTGTATGCGGCCGGCACCGATTCCGATGCGATCGCCGTGTTCGAGCGCGACGCGGTATCGGGCCTGTTGACGCCGATCGACCTTGAACGCGACGGCGACAACGGCGTGGATGGCCTCGGCGGCGTCAGCGAACTCCTGGTCGAGCCGGACGGTGTGTTCCTCTACGCCGCCGGGCGACTGGACGACGCGATCGCGGTGTTCTTCGTCGACCCGGCGAACGGACAGCTCGAATATCTCGGGCGGACCGTTCAGGGCGTCGACGGCGTGGACGGTCTCAACGGGGTCACCGGCCTGGCGTGGAGTAATGACCACCTGGTGGTCGTGGCCGACGAGAATGCATCGCTGGCGGCCTTCGAACCGTCCCCTTCGACCGGACTGCTGAGCCAGGTGGCGATCGTGCAGAACTTCGAATTGGGGCCGCCGAACCCGCCGGCGCCGCTGAACGGTCCCAGCGACATCCTTGCGCTCGATACGCGCCTGTTCGTGACGGCCAGGGATGGCAATGCACTGTCCGAGTTCCGCTTTGTCCCGTCCCGGGAGGTCGGGGAGCCGACCGTGCTGGAATTCGTCCAGATGGTCGAGAACGGCGTCGACGGGATCACGGGCCTGGTCGAACCGGTTTCGCTGAGCTATTCCGAACGTCAGCAGCGTCTGTACGTCGCGGCCGCGGGCAGCGATACCGTTCACCTCTTCAGCCTCCGCCCGGAATCGCCGGAGCTGCTGGCCCAGTACAGCGTCGACGAGATTCCGACCCTGGAGGGTCTCGACCGCGTCGTCCTGCCGATCGAAGGGCCGTTGTATGCGCTTGCCGATACCGGTGAGATTTCGGTGCTGGCGCGTCGTCGCGGTTCGTTCTGCGAACTGGCCGGCGAGCAGGAGCTCGGTGTCCAGGCGGTCGAAATCGCTCCAGACGGCAATGTCGAATTCCTGCTGTCCGGCATCGTTCAGCCGAATGCAACCGGCAACCTGGTCTATACGGTCGAAGCCAACAGCAGATTCCTCGAGCGCGAACTCGATCCGAGCGACAACGTCGGCGTGGACGACAACCTGCTCGAACCGCTGCCGGACCTCCGCGTCGCGAAGACCGATGGACGGGACCGGGTCGTGGCCGGCATGCGGATCGACTATATCGTCGATATGGACAACGTCGGTCCGAGCGATGCCGTGGCCGCGACGCTGACCGACATTGCGCCGATCTTCCCGCTAGAGAACGCCGGGTTGCTGTCCGGAAGCGCGACCTGGTCCTGCTCCGCCAACCCATCGCTCGAGGCGGGCCAGGCGCTGGGCGTCGGCGATATCGTCGAACTGGCCGGCGCGGTGTCGCTGAGCCTGTCCCGCGACCGGACCCGTCTGTATGCCGCCAATCCCGAGCTCGACGCCCTGCTGGTCCTGTCGATCGATCCGGTCAGCGGCGACCTGTCGTTGGTCGAGACCTTTACCGAAGGCCAGGCACTGGGCCCGAATCCGGACGATGCCATCGAAGGCCTGGTCGGAGCAACCGACGTCATTGCGTCTGCCGACGGAACGACCTTGTACGCCGTCGCCGCAGGAGCGAACAGCCTGGTCGTGATCGGGCGTGACGATGAAGGCGACTGGGCCTTCCGGCAGCGCTTCCAGTCGGGCGTCGACGGCGTCAGCGGCCTGCTGGAACCCCAGGACATCGTGCTGACCCGCGACCAGCGATTCGTGTACGTGGCAGCGCCCGGCGGCGACGCCATCACGGTCTTCGCACGCGACGACGAGACCGGCCTGTTGACCTTCGTCGAGCGGGTGCGTGACGGCTTCGGAACCATCACGCCGGACAGCAATGTCATTCGCGGGGTGCGACGACTGCACGCCACATTCGATGGCGAGCACCTCTATGCCGTCGCCCCGGACTCGAACTCCATCGCCACCTTTGCCATCGATACCGAAGACGGCACGCTGGATTACCTTGGCGCGCTTCAGTCCGGCGACCCGGGAGTCGCCGGACTCGAAGGTGTCTGGGACCTGGTCGCCGGGCCCGGCGACGAGCAGCTGTACGTGCTGGGTCGCGACGCCAGCGCCGTGGTGACGCTGCAGGTCGATGGAACCACGCGCCTTCCGGGCTTTTCGTCGCTGCGCGGCGATGCCTCGTTCGTGATGCCGGAAGCCCTCGCGATCGATGCGTCGGGATCGCGCCTGTACGCGGCCACGGCCAGTGGCGAAATCCACGTCTTCGTTCGTGACTGGCTGGATGGCGAACTGGAATACCGCGAGGTTGCGGCCTCCGGTGCGATGAATCCGAGTTCGATTGCCGCGCTGGATACACCCGCGGGCTTGTATTCGATCACTCCGGACGGCGCCCTGAATCGCTTCGATGAACTGCCGCTGTCGCGCTGCCTGACCGATTCGGGGGAGAGCGACGAGGTCATGATCGATATCGATCTGGGTGCGCGGAATCCGCGCGGTGGTCCGATCGGTTTCGGCCAGCTCGTCTACCAGGCCACGGTGCACCCGGCCGCCCGCGGCGTGTTGACCAACCTGGCCGAACTGACCTCGGCGAACGGCATGGATGACGAACCGGGCGACAATGCCGGTCAGGACAGCACCATCATCGACGCCGTGTCCGATCTTGCTGTCGCCAAGACGGGGCCGGCCGAGGCCGTTGCCGGTGAGCGAATCGGCTATGACATCGTGGTCACCAATGCCGGCCCGAGCGACGCACTCGATATCCAGATCATCGACACCCTGCCGCCGGAGCTTTCCGAAATCGAATGGAGCTGCGCGCCGAGCCCCGATTCGTCCTGCCCGGCATCGGGCACCGGGCAGCCGACCATTGCCGCGACCGTTCGCGTCGGCGGACGCCTCGATATCGTCGTCACCGGGCGAATCGATCCGGCCTTCATCGGGTCGATCACGAACCGGGTCGACGTCGTTCCCGAAGTCGATTCCACCGACCCGACGCCGGACGATCTCGCCGACACTGCAGTGACCGCGGTGGTTGCGCGAGCGGACGTGGTGGTCACCAAGATGACGCTGACGGATCCCGTGGTGGCCGGCCGCCCGGTCGAATACCGCCTGACGGCAACCAACGCCGGGCCCAGCGACGCGCCGGTGGTGGAGTTGATCGACGACCTGCCGGCCGCCCTTCGGGATGCGACCTGGACCTGCACTGGAGCGGACGGTGGCGATTGTCCCGCCAGCGGCAGCGGTTCGCCCGATCTGACCGCCCGGTTGCCGGTCGGCGGCTCGGTGGTGGTCCTGGTCATGGCCGATCTTGCTCCGGAGGCCACGGGAACGCTGGAAAACATCTTCGGGGCCTCGGTCGCGGCGCCGGCCGTCGATCCGGACATCGGCAGCAACCAGGCATCGACCAGCGATCCGATTTCGGTAGTGCCCGATCTGCAGCTGGTGCTCGAGGATCCTCTGGATCCCTTCGATCCGGCCGGCCCGATCGGCATGCCGTACCGGGCCACGATCACCAATCTCGGACCGTCCACAGCAACCGGAGTCCAGCTGGACCTGGCCCTGTCGGCATCGATCGCGCCACAGACCTCGACCTGCGTGAATCCGACCCCGGATTCCATCCGCTGCCTGACCGCGCCGCTTGAACCGGGACAGCGCCGCATCTTCGAGTTCGAGTTGCTCGGCCTGCCCGCGGCGCCGGCCGATCTCGTGATCGACGGTGTGGTCCAGACCGACGGCGCCGATCCGGACCTGGTCAACAACAGCGATTCCACGGTCACTGCGCTGCGCACCGGCCCCGATCTCGATGTATCGATCGACAACGGTCGGCCGTGGTTGTCGCCCGACGAGCCGACCACCTACACCCTGGCGGTCCGCAACATCGGTTCTGTCGATGCGGGTTTCGTCGACGTGGCCGTCGATTTCGGCCCCGAGCTGCTCGATGTGGTCTGGACCTGCGCCGCCAGCGACGGCGCCGACTGCCCGGGCTCCGGCTCCGGCCCGATCGCGGAAACGATCGGAATGCCGTCCGGCGGCGGTACGCAGTGGACGATCACCGGCCGGGTCGACCCCGACCTCGACCTGTCGATGCCTCGGTCGTTGCTGGTGACCGCCTTGGCCGAGCCGGCCGACCCCGGTGATGACATCAACCCGGACAACAACTTCTCGGTCCAGGACGATCCGGTGCGCCTGACCATGTTCGCCGACGGTTTCGAGGCATCGACACGCGCTTCGAACGACGACTACCTGCTGCCTTCGGTCTGCTCGGAGGTGCCGCTGTCGTCGGTGACCGAGGGGTCCGTGGTCCGGATCGAAGCCGGTTCATCGTCCGGGTCGACCCTGTTCTGGCTGGACCGCACGCGAGTCGGATCCGAGGACTGGATTCGCTTCGTCTTCCTCGGCGACGGAGACGTCGCCGCGGAAGGCTGGCGTCGCTGGTCGCCGGCTGGAATGGATGCCGTCCTCAGGATCGACGGCCTTGACGCCTGGCTGCTCAGCGGACGGGATCGGGCGGTCGAGGTGGCGGCGCGCTTGTTCGATCGCCCCGTGTCGCTGAGGATGTCGGAGCCCGTGCCGGGCAATGACCGGCCCCGGCAGCCCCCCGGCAGCTGCGATGAAGCTCCCCGGAACGTGGGCGCCGTGCAATGAACGAAGGAGCAGGATCGATGACACGACTGGTCGTGATGCTGGTGATCGGAATCGGGATCGGTGCGGCTGCCGCGGCGCTCTGGCTTCGGCCGGTGAGCGAGGGCGCGGAGCCTACCGGGCCCTGGGTGGCCAAGGTCGGCGACCGCGTGATCCGCCCGGCAGAATTCACCGAGGAGATGGAGCGTCGCGGTGGCCGACGACCCGGCACGTACCAGAGCTTCGACCAGAAGCGCCTGTTGCTGAACGAAATGATCGTGCGCGCAGCGCTGGTGGATGCCGCGAAGCGGGCATCCTTCGACCGGCAGCCGGAGGTCTTGCGTGCCATGGAGTCGGTGCTCATCAACCGGTATCGCCAGGACCGTCTGCAGCCGTTGCGGGATTCGGTCCGGATCGACGATGCCGACGTCGAGGCCTTCTATACCAGGAATGCCGGGGACTACGTGGTCCCGGCGCGCAAGCGGGTCGCGATCATCCACTTCGCGGTCCCGGAGCGCGCCGACGAGGAACGCTGGGACCGGGCCATGGCCGAGGCCGAGGACGTATTGGCGATGGTCCCGGACCAGGAGCAGGGCGTGCCGCATTTCGGTGACCTGGCGCGGCAGCATTCCGACCACCGGGGCAGTCGCTATCGCGGCGGTGTCATCGGCTGGATCAGCGAGGGCGGTGAGCGGCCGCGGTTCAACCCGACGGTGGCATCGGCCGCCGAGTCCCTGCGATCGCCGGGGGCGATCGTCGGCCCGGTGCGCGGCGACGACGGCGTGTACCTGGTCCGCCTGGTGGAGTACGAACCGCAGCGGGAACGTTCGCTGGAAGAACTGTCCGCGGGCATCCGCCAGCGGCTGCTGTCGGAGCGGCTGAAGCAGGTCGAGAACGAGTTTCTGGACGCTCGGCTCGCCGAAGTCGAGACCGAGGTCAACGAAGACGCGTTGGCCGACATCGAACCGCTGTCGGGACCGGGTCCCGAACGCAGAGGTCCGCCGACCGGACCGACGACGAGTGCCGAGGACGAATCATGAATCGAATTCTTGCAGCCGCAGCGTATGCGTTGCTGACCGGATTGTTGCTCGCCGCCCCCCGGACCGGGTCGGCCCAACTACTCGAGCAGACAATTGAACTGTCGCCGGGCTGGAACGCGATCTTCGTCCGCCTGGATCCCGAAGTCCGGGACATCGAAACCGTGTTCGCCGACCTTCCGGTGCGCAGCGTCTGGCGGTTCATTCCCGACGATCGCGGCGCGGAATTCGTCACCGATCCGGCCGAGGGTCTGCAGAACCTCGAAGGTTGGTTCGGCTGGTTCCCCGAGCCGCGGCCCGAAGCCTTTCTTTCGAATCTGTTCACCATTTCGGCCAATACGGCCTACCTGGTCGAAGTCGAGGGCACGGAAACGCACCAGATCACCATTTCCGGCCGTCCCGACTTCCGTTCGCTTCGCTGGAGAAGCAACGGCTATACGCTGACCGGGCTTCCGGTTTCGACCGACATGCCGCCGACCTTTTCCGAATTCTTCGAATTCTCCGGCGCTCACCAGGCGCAACCGATCTACACGCTCGGCAGCGACGGGCGCTGGTCGACCGTTTCGCCGGCCTCGACCGGGATCGACAGCAATCGGTCGTACTGGATCTTCACCAAGGGCAATTCGTCCTACCAGGGCGCCACCGAACTGATCCTCGACCAGGGCGAGGCGCTGGAGTACGCGCGCACCACCGATTCACTGCAGATCGTGCTGCGAAATCGGACCGATATGGCCGGGAGCTTCCTGATCGAGCGGCTGAACGGGGATTCATTGCCGATGCGCTACGAGATCGAGGACCCGGAGACCGGCGAGTTCGCCTGGCCGACGCTGCAGCAGACCCTGGTCCAGCAGGTCGATGCCAACTCGGAGGTATTTCTGAGGCTCGGGGTGAGGCGGTCGGAGATGACCGCCGATCGAATGCAGCAGGCGTTTTCGATCACCGACGAGCACGGCGGCCGCATCCTGATCTACGCCTCGGCCGATACCCTCCAGCCCTTTGTCGCGCCGACCCGCTCGACCCGCGGGTCGGGCACGCCACCGGAACTGGCCGGACTGTGGAGCGCGGCCGTTCAGGTCGACGCCGTCAGCGAGGCGCAGTTGGCGGGCACCGAACCGACGCCGGTCGGTCAGCCCTTTGAACAGCGGTTCCTGATCCACGTCGACGCCGGCGGACAGGCGCGGCTGCTCAAGGACGTCATCCTGATGTGGGAAGAGGGCACGCTAGCGCCCAGCGACGAGAACCCGGACTTCCAGGAAGTCGACACCCCGGGCCGATACGTGCTCATTACCAACAAGCAGCTGATTCCGCTGTATGCCGGTTCGGTGAATCGCGACGGACAGTCGGTCGGGCAGCGTGTCAGTACCGTGGCCTACGACTTCGAGGGCGAATACATCGAAATGGACGGTGCCTTCGGTCCCGGCAATCGCGCCGCCGTGACGCTGATCATGGAGCCGGAGTTCCCGACCAACCCCTTTCGTCACAAGTACCACCCCGACCACGACAATCTGGATGCCCAGTTCATCAGCTTCCAGCAGGAAGCCTTCCAGGTGATCCGTGAACTGAGCCTGGACTTCGCCGTCGACGATCCATTGGGGCTGGATCCGCCGGGGTGGGGCAGCACGCTGCTGGGCGGCACCTTCGAAGAGGCCCTGACCGGCCTGCACAAGAACACCATCTTCGTTTCCGGATCGTTTCGCATGCGGCGCATTTCCAATGTGCCGGTGCTGAACCAGTAGGGGCCTCGACATGTCGCATCCAACACGAACCATCCTGGCCGCGGCCACTCTTGCGCTCGCTGCGCTTCCGGCCACCCAGGCGCGGGCGGAGTGGCCGCTGGGCTTCGGCAGTGCGAACGATGACGTCGTCATCGATTCGGCGACGGCGTCGACCGGCGACGTCCTGCTGACCGGCCACTTCAGCGGAACCATCGAGACCGAGGTCGGCACGCTGCAGAGCAATGGCCAGCGCGACATCTTCGTCGCCCGGGTCTCGGCCACCGGGAGGCTGCTCTGGGTGGCCAGCGGCGGCAGCCAGTTCGACGACACGGTCTACGACCTGGTGCTCGACGACGGCGACAACGTATTCATTGCCGGGGATTTCCAGGATTCCGCCTTCTTCGGCGGCAACGAGGTCGTCTCGGCCGGCCAGGTGGACGGGTTCATCGCCCGGATCGACCCGGTCGGCGACTGGCGCTGGGCTCGGCGGATGGGCGGGCCGAAGGCGGACCGGGCTGCATCGCTGGATACCTTGCCGGGCGACGGTTCGCAGATTCCGCCGATTCCCGATTCCGTCGTCGCCGTGGGTTTCTACGAGTGCAGCGCCAGTTTCCAGGACGTCGAACCGGACGCGGACCAGCGGGTCCCGGGGCTGGACAACGACAACTGCCCCGGCCGGGACCTGTTCATCGCCCGGTATTCGGATACCGGCGACGCGTTGTGGGCAGTCGACCGTGCCGGCACCGCGACCGGCATCGAATCGGCCACCCAGATCCGGATCGACGACGCCGGGCGTGCCTGGATCACCGGGCAATTCGCCGAGGGCGGCACCACGGTCCTCAATTCGGAGAACTTCTCCGATATCTCCCCATGGACCTCGAGCAATTCGGCTTACGGCTCGGCCTGGAATACGGCCTGGTTGTTCGTATTTCCGATGAATCCCCCGATCGTCGTTAATGAGGACTTCTTCAACCCGGGCTTCGATCCCGCGTTGGCGCTGCGCGGGCGTGACGTCGATGTCGAGTCACCCGTGCGGGATACCTCCGGATCGCAGCAGGTCCGCGTTTCGCTCGAAGGCCTGCGCGGATTCGACGACCGCATCAACGGTTTGAGCCTGTTCGGCATCTATTCGGAGAAGCCGGACCGGAATGACGACGTGTTCCTGGAGTGGTGGGGCTCGGACGACCAGTGGCACACGCTCTACACCTTCCCCGGCGAAGGTGATGCGCGGCAGCGATTCGACCTGACCGGCGATTCTTCGCTTGCGATCACCGACTCGAGGGCCTTCCATCCGGACTTCAAGCTCCGATTCGCCGGCCGGGGCTTCGACGGAACCGGAACGAGGGCCGTGGGCGGTCTAACGTTCGATGTCGCGTACGACTGGTGGTTCTTCGACAACGTGGTGTTCGAGAAGACCGGCCTGTCGGTGCCGATGATCTTCAGTGTCAGCAATCTGAGATCGGCCGATCCGCGGGTCAGTGAAGATCAGACCGAGCTTCCCGAGGCCCTGAACCTGAACGACATGACGCTGAGCGCCGACGGGTCGTCGCTGTACGTGGCCGGGTACACCAGTGCGCCGTTGACCTACTCCCCGTGCGCGGGCCAGCCGGCCGGCGCCTACGTGGCCAGGCTGGGCCTTTCGACCAGCGGAGTGACCTGCCAGGCGGCAACGGGCGCCTCGGGAGGGACCGCCAACGGCATCACCCTGGACAACCAGGGCCGGGTGTACGTGACCGGTGAATTTTCCGGCACGCTGGATATCGCCGGCGAGAGCCTGAACGCAGCCGGCATGAACGACGTGTTCATTGCCTCCTGGGAACCGTCGGCCACCGGCAACGCCCTGAACCCGCGCTGGGCGACCGGGGGCGGCTTCTTCGATGAAACCGACGGGATCCCGGCGTTCACGGGCGGATTCGGAATGGACCGCGGTACCGCCATTTCCACCGACGGCGTGGGGAATATCTATGTCGCCGGCGCATTCAGCGACGTGGCGACGTTCGGCGAGAACGTGACGGTGGCCGCGCTGGGCGGCACCGACGCCTTCCTGGCCAGCCTGACCCTCGACGGCCTGTTCTTCGAGCAGAAAGCGTGGACGGCCGGCGTGCCGCTGGTCCCGCCACCGGAGGCGAAGGTCGACAACGTCGTTTTCGCGCCGGACTTCCGAGTCAATGGCCAGCCCTTCGACGCGATCGGCCAGAAGATCTTCAGCTGGCAGAAAGCCGACGACGAAGACGCGAAACTGATCCCACTCCAGCCGTTCCCGGAAATCGAAGTCCGCTGGCGTCAGCAGGGCCTGGATCTCCAGGATCCGGCACGGATCAGCAGCCTGGGCGGCATCGGCTGGCCGAATCAGCCGTGCGGCGATCTCGACAGCATCGACTGCTACCAGGTGCACATCATCGACGCACCGGTCAACGCCGAGCCGGCCTCGGGCCAGTGGCGCGTGCTGGAACTGGTCGATCCGGCGTCGGGTTCGAGCAGCCCGACCCTGGACTCGGGTGTCTTCAATGCCTCGCGAAGCGGGACGGCGGTCCTGGTCTACGTCAATGGTCCGGAACCGGACCCGGTCCAGTATTCGACCAGCATCGAGATCGTTCGCACGCTGCCGGCGACCTCCACGCCGTTGTTCACCGACAACGTGCCGGTCGAGATCGGCCAGAAGATCACCGATCCGTATCATGAAGAGCTGGGCCGAACCGGGTTCGTGGTCAACGAGCTCGCGTACTACGACGGTGTCGGCCCGGAAGCCGCCTACAGCCGGTCCTCGCGCACCGGCGCGATCATCCC
>Ga0102938_10000136_pt1 | contig 47709 bp, 43 predicted proteins | sample SalPonR2_B_D2_MG_FD_84516 | JGI IMG/M metagenome (GOLD analysis project Ga0102938, IMG submission 84516) | Salt pond soil microbial communities from South San Francisco under conditions of wetland restoration - Salt Pond MetaG R2_B_D2_MG | ecosystem: Environmental > Aquatic > Marine >...
GTCGCGTATGCCGCCGTCAATCTCGCACGGCAGATTTTTGCGGATTTTGGCCAGCACTCCGCGTTGCTGGTCGGCGCGGGAGAAACCATCGAACTGGTCGCGCAACATCTCGCCGGACGCGGCATCGGCAAGATCGTCATCGCCAATCGCAGCATCGCGCGGGCGCGCAACCTCGCGCAGGAACACAAAGGCTTCGCCATCGAGCTCGACGAGATACCTAACCACCTGGCAGCGGCGGACATGGTGATCTGCTCGACAGCCAGCCCGGACGCGCTGATCACCAAGCCCATGGTGCAGGCGGCGTTGAAGGCCCGCCGGCGCAAACCGATGTTCATGGTCGACCTGGCCGTGCCGCGCGACGTGGAAGCCGCGGTGGGAGAACTTGAGGACGTCTACCTCTACACGGTGGACGACCTGCAGGGCGTGGTGGACGACAACCTCAAGGCGCGGGAAGAAGCCGCGGCGCAGGCCCGGCGCATCATCGACGTCGAGGTCATCCGCTTCGCGCAGACGCTCAAGACGCGTGATGCAGCACCGACGATCCGCTCGGTGCGCAGTCGGGCCGAGGTCATTCGCAGCGCCGTCGACGAACAGGCCAGACGCATGCTGGAAGCCGGCCGCACTCCCGAAGAAGTGCTGAATTTCCTGTCACACACCCTGACCAACAAGCTGCTCCACCTGCCGAGCGTAGGCATGCGCCGGGCCGGCGAAGAAGGCGACCAGGAACTTCTGACCGCGGCGCGCCGGCTGTTCGGCCTCGAAGCCGAGGACTGATTGAAAGATTCTATTGTCACCAAGCTGGCGAACCTGGTGGAGCGCCACGAGGAAGTCAGCGCCCTGCTCTCCGATCCGGCGGTCATCGGCGAACAGCGGCAGTTTCGCGAACTGTCCCGCGAGTACGCCCGGCTCGAGCCGCTGGTGCGCGATTACCAGGCCTGGAGGGAAGCGCGCCGCGACCTGCAGGCCGCCGAGGACATGGCCGCGGACAAGGACCCCGAACTGCGCGCGCTGGCGGAGGAGGAACGGGCCGGGGTCCTGCTGCGCATCGAACAACTCGAGACCGTGCTGAAAGCCCACCTGGTGCCGCACGACCCACTCGACGAAGCGAATATCTTTCTCGAAATCCGGGCGGGTACCGGCGGCGACGAAGCGGCTATTTTTGCCGGCGACCTGTTCCGCATGTACTGCCGCTATGCGGAGCACGCCGGGTGGAACATCGAGATCCTTTCCGCCAGCGAGGGAGAGCATGGCGGCTACAAGGAAATCATTTCACGCGTCAGCGGCCAGCAGGTGTACTCGCGCCTGAAGTTCGAATCCGGTACGCATCGCGTGCAGCGTGTGCCCGAGACCGAATCGCAGGGACGCATTCATACGTCGGCATGCACCGTCGCCGTGCTCCCGGAGCCGGAAGACATGGAAATCATTGAGATCAACTCCGCCGACCTGCGCGTCGACACTTACCGCGCATCCGGGGCCGGCGGGCAGCACGTCAACAAGACGGATTCCGCGGTGCGCCTGACGCACCTTCCCACCGGCATCGTGGTGGAATGCCAGGACGAACGCTCGCAGCACAAGAACCGCGCCCGCGCCATGGCGCTGCTCAACGCGCGCCTGGTGGACGCCGAGCGTTCCCGGCGGGACGCGGCGCAGGCGCAGAACCGGCGCCTGCAGGTCGGCTCCGGCGACCGTTCGGAGCGCATCCGGACCTATAATTTCCCCCAAGGCCGGATCACAGACCACCGTATCAATCTCACGCTCTACCGCCTCGAAGACATCCTCGGCGGCGACCTCGACGCCTTGCTCGAGCCGCTGGCCAGCGAGCACCAGGCGGACCAGCTCGCTGCACTCTCGGAACAGGCCTGAAGGAAGCACCGCATGCAAGCAGTCAACAGCGTCATCGAGGCAATCGGCAATACGCCGCTCATCCGGTTGCGCGGCCCGTCGGACGAGACCGGGTGCGAGATTCTCGGCAAGGCGGAATTCATGAACCCGGGCGGCTCGGTGAAAGACCGCGCCGCGCTGGGCATCGTGCGAGATGCGGAGGCCCGGGGAAGTCTCAGGCCCGGCGGCGTGATCGTGGAAGGCACGGCCGGCAATACCGGCATCGGCCTGGCAATGGTCGGCAATGCCCTCGGGTATCGCACCGTGATCGTCATGCCGGAAACCCAAAGCCAGGAAAAGATCGACACGCTGAAGGCTTACGGCGCGGAAGTGCGCCTCGTGCCGGCCGTGCCGTACAAGAATCCGGAAAACTACGTCCATGTCTCGGGCCGAATCGCCGCAGCGTTGCTCGACAGCGAGCCGAACGGCGCTCTTTGGGCCAACCAGTTCGACAACACGGCAAACTTCTCATTCCACCTCGCCACCACCGGACCCGAAATATGGACCCAGACGGGCGGCCGGATCGACGGCTTCATCTGTGCAGTGGGCACCGGGGGCACGCTGGCCGGCGTGGGGCGGGCCCTCAAGGCCCGCAACCAGGGCATACGCATCGGTCTTGCCGATCCCACCGGATCTGCCCTCTACGCGCATTTCACGCGCGGTGAACTCAAGGCCGAAGGCAACTCCATCACCGAAGGTATAGGCAACGGCCGGATTACGAAGAATATCGCCGAGGCGGCAGTCGATCATGCCTTCCAGGTGCCGGACTCCGAGTCCATCCCGCTCGTGTTCCGCCTGTTGCAGGAGGAAGGGCTTTTGCTCGGGGGTTCCAGCGGCGTAAACGTCGCAGGCGCAATGCGCCTGGCCCGCGAACTCGGACCGGGTCACACCATCGTGACCATCCTGTGCGATTCCGGGCTGCGGTACCGCCAGCGGTTGTTCAACCCGGCCTTTCTCGAATCCAAAGGACTGCCGGTGCCGGCGTTCCTCGAGAGCTGAGGAACCGCCGGCTTCCGGTGATGGCTCAGCTCGCCTTGTCGAGCAGGCTCCGGGCGCTGTCGGGGAGGCGCACCTTCAACCACTCGAAATTCAGCTTCGTTGGGTTGTCGATGTACTTCTGCGGATCGTCCACCACCGACTGCAGGTAGTTTTTCGAGACCTTCCACTCGGTGTCATGCTCCGACTTGCCCCGGGCGTACAGCTCGATCTTGCCGTCGAGGTAACGCACCGTGAAGTAGTCGAAAGGCTTGTCCGGGTCCTCGTCGTAAATCTCGACACCCGCCTTGTGGCCGTTGAGTGTCTTGTCCGCCGCCGAGATCAGCGTGCCGATGACCTTGCTGTCGCGGTTCTTCTCCAGCGCCTCGTTCGTGACATCCAGTGTTCCCTTGAAAAGATCGTAGATGTTCTGGTCGGCCATTGCGTGCCTCCTTGCCGGCGTTGCGGCGTATGCATCGATAAGTCTCACCAGAAGAGGTGCAATCGCCATGCCATGCGTCGCAGGCCGTCGGTGCTGGCGCCGGTCGCCGGGCTGCCGCCCTGCCGAGGAAAAAACTTCCTTTGTGAAGGAAGTTTCTGCTGTGAGGACCGGCGGCTGGCGGCGGTCAGGCGCCGGCGGCGGCGGCAAGCGCCTGCGCCAGATCGGCCAGCAGGTCGTCGCTTTCCTCGATGCCGACGGACAGGCGGATCAGGGTATCGCTGATTCCGAGGCGCGCGCGCGTCTCTGCCGGCACGGAAGCGTGGGTCATGATTGCCGGGTGGTTGACCAGGCTCTCCACGCCACCGAGGCTCTCGGCGAGCGTGAACAACCGACAGTTTTCGAGGAATGTCCGTGCGGCAGGAAGACCGCCCGCGATATCGAAACTGACGATCCCCCCGCCTCCGGCCATCTGGCGTTCTGCAAGTGCGTTCTGCGGATGAGATTCCAGCCACGGATAGAGGACGCGCGTGACGCCGCGCCGACCCTCCAGCCAGCGAGCCACCGCAAGGCCGTTTTCGTTATGCCGCGCCATGCGCAAGGCGAGCGTCTTCAGGCCGCGCAATGCGAGGAAGCTGTCGAACGGCCCGGCGACGGCGCCGATCGAGTTCTGCAGGAAGCCGAGCTGTTCGGCAAGCGCCGCATCGCGGACCACCACGACGCCTCCGACGACGTCGGAATGGCCGTTGAGGTACTTGGTCGCGGAATGCATGACGATGTCGGCGCCCAGCGTCAACGGTCGCTGGCCCCATGGGCTGGCAAAAGTGTTGTCCACCACGACGATGGCGCCGTGCGCACGGGCGCGCGCGGCGACAGCCTCGATATCCACCAGCTTCAGCATCGGATTGGTGGGCGTCTCGATCCACACCATGCGCGTGTCGTCGCGCAACGCGTCTTCGAGAGCGTCCGGCGCGGAGAGGTCGGCATAGCTCACCCGCAGGCCGGCGCTGCGCGCCCTGACCCGATTGAACAGCCGGCCGGTGCCCCCGTAGAGATCGTCCATGGCGACCACGTGACTGCCCGCGTCCAGCAACTCCAGCAGCGTGGCGATCGCCGCCATGCCCGAGGCGAAAGCGAAACCGTGGGCACCGTCCTCGAGATCGGCCACGCACCGCTCCCATGCCATCCGGGTCGGGTTCTGCGTGCGCGAGTACTCGTAGCCCTGGTGTACGCCGGGACTCGACTGCGCATAGGTTGAGGTGGCGTAGATGGGCTGCATCACGGCGCCCGTCGATGGGTCCACCGACTGGCCGGCGTGGATCGCGCGCGTGCCGAAGCCGTCCCGGCCTGTCTTACTGGTCATTAGGTTCCCTCTGGTGCAGCCGGCGCAGGTAATTCAGAACGTCGGAACGGGTGATCAGGCCGAGAAAGCGCGCGCCGTCCTCCTCGGTGACCGCCGCGTAGGAGTCGCCGTGCAGCAAGGCCACGAGATTGTCGAGCGACGTCTTCTTGTCCACTTTCAGAAAGCGCGTCCGCATCGCGAAACTGACCGGCTTCGACATCAGCGAGGGACGGCCGAAGGCGACACGAATGATGTCGTCCTCGGTAATCACGCCCACCAGCTGGTGATCATCCATGACCGGCAGCTGAGAAAAACCGGCATTACGCAGGCGGTTATGAGCGGTCGTGATCACATCTTCGGCGCTCACGGTGATGGTGGCACGATGCTCGTGCGGCCGGCCGATGAGATCGCGCAGATCGCCAAACTCCTCCCGCTGGATGAAGCCCTGGTCTTCCATCCAGAAGTCGTTGTACAGCTTCGACAGATACTTGTTGCCGGTATCGCATGCGAAGGCGACAACCCGCTTGGGCGCGGTCTGTTCGCGACAGTAGCGCAACGCGGCCGCCAGCAGCGTTCCGGATGACGAGCCGGCGAGAATGCCCTCGCTGCGCAACAATTCCCGCGCCATGGAAAACGACTCCGCGTCGCCGATCGTATAGGCGGCCCGCACCATCGAAAGGTCGGCGATGTCCGGAATGAAGTCTTCGCCGATGCCTTCCACCAGCCAGCTGCCGCCCTTCCCCATGGTCCCGCTGCGGATGTACTCCGCGAGAATCGAGCCCTCCGGGTCCGCAAGCACGAATTCGAGCCCCGGCGCCACGTCGCGAAAAAACCGGGTCATGCCGGAAATCGTCCCGCTCGAGCCGACACCGACGACGATGGCATCGACGTCATGCTCCATCTGCTCCCATATTTCCGGCGCGGTGGTCTGCTCGTGGGCGGCCGGATTGTCGGGGTTGCCGAACTGGTTGACGTAGTAGCCGCCGCGCTCCTGGGCGATGCGCTGAGCGAGGTCCTGGTAGTACTCCGGGTGACCCTTGCCGACGTCGGAACGCGTCAGGACGATCTCCGCCCCCATCGACCGCAGGTTGAAGATCTTTTCCTGGCTCATCTTGTCGGGCAGCACGAGCACCAGCCGGTAGCCTTTCTGCGAGGCCGCCAGCGCCAGGCCGATGCCCGTGTTGCCGGCCGTCGCCTCCACCAGCAGGTCGCCGGGGCGGATGTCGCCGCGCCGCTCGGCCTCGGCGATCATCGAGATCCCGATGCGGTCCTTGATGGAACCGCCGGGATTCATGAGTTCGAGCTTGAGGAACAGCCGGCAGGGCCCCGTGTCCATCCGGGTGACCTCGAGCATCGGCGTGGCGCCGACCATCTCGAGCACGTTGCGGTAGATCCTCATCGTTCCTCCACGCCCGTCTTTGGGGGGCCACGGTATCGCGCGCCCGGCAGGCTGCGCGTATTCTACACCTCCGACTCCAGGACCAGACCCGGCATGGCCGACGCAGATTTCAACCAGTCCATCAAGCAATACCTCGATGACGGCACCGCCATCCTGCGTGGCGTCAGCGAGAGCCCGCGGCTCGAAGCCGAATTGCTCATGGGCCTGGTGTTTCGCAAGCCGCGCAGTTTTCTGCTGACGTGGCCGGAGCGCCTGCTGAGCGAAGCCGAGGCGCAGCAGTACGAGATTTTGCTGCGGCGACGCTTTTCCGGAGAGCCGATCGCTTACATGACGGGGATCAGGGAATTCTGGTCTATGCCGCTGAAGGTGACGCCGGAAGTCCTGATTCCGCGTCCCGAAACCGAGCTGCTGGTCGAGAAAGCACTGCTGCGTCTGCCGGCGGACGAGGAGCTTCGCGTGCTCGATCTCGGCGCCGGCTCAGGCGCGGCCTCCCTGGCCATCGGCCGCGAGCGCCCGCGCGCCGAGGTGATCGGCGTCGATATTTCCGAGGCCGCGCTCAACGTCGCGCGGCTGAATGCAAAACTGCAGAAGCTCGACAACGTCGAATTTCGCGAGAGCGACTGGTTCGACGCGGTGCGCGGCGAGAAATTCCACGTCGTCATCGGCAACCCGCCCTACGTGGCCGAGGACGACCCGCACCTGTCGCGCGGCGACGCCCGCTTCGAGCCGCGTCTTGCACTCGACGCCGGGCCGGCCGGGATGGACAGCCTGCGGGACATCGTGGACCGCGCGCATAATTACATCGTCCGCCAGGGCTGGCTCCTGCTGGAACACGGCGGCGGCCAGCACCTGCCCCTGCGTCGGCTCCTCGAGGCCCAGCACTATCATGACATTACCGTCCACAAGGACCTCGCCGGCCACGACCGGGTGACCGAGTGCCGTTTCGTCGAGTGAGGTGAGGGCTTGAGCACGGATCGTTATGCAAGGCACCTTGCGCTCACGGGCTTCGGACCCGCCGAGCAGGCCCGCCTCAGGGCGTCGACCGCCCTGGTGATCGGCGCCGGCGGGCTCGGTTCCCCCGTGCTGCTGTACCTCGCAGCGGCCGGCATCGGCCATCTGGTGGTGAGCGACTTTGACACGGTGGACGTGACCAATCTGCAGCGCCAGGTGCTGTTCACGGCCGCGGACGTCGGGCGATCCAAGGCGGAGGCCGCCGCGGCGCGGCTCGAGGAACTCAATCCCGAAACGGCGGTCACTGTCGTGGACCGCCGGCTGCTGGGCGACGAACTCCTCACCGCGGTGGCTGCCGCGGACGTGGTGCTGGACTGTTGCGACAACTTCGGCACGCGCTTTGCTCTCAACCTGGCCTGCGTGCAGGCGCGCAAACCGCTGGTTTCGGGCGCGGCGATACGTTTCGAGGGCCAGCTGGCGGTGTTCCGTCTCGACCGGCCCGGCGAGGCCTGTTACCGCTGCCTGTGGCAGGAGGAGGCCGAAGAACTCGAGAGCTGCCGCGGCAACGGCGTGCTCGGGCCCGTCCCCGGCGTGATCGGCAGCCTGATGGCGGTGGAGGCATTGAAAATCGCGAGCGGCTGCGCGCCGTCCGCGGATGGCAAGCTGGTCTTGTACGACGCCGTCGGGAACGACTGGCGACAGTTGAAACTGGACCGCGATCCTGTGTGTCCGGCCTGTGGCGGGAAGTCCGCATGCGGAACCGCGTGAGGCTGAACTAGGACCCTTCCGCCACGGCCCAGTCGTGCAGCAGGTCCTCGATGCGGGTGAAGACCTCGCCGATGACGGCCGGCTCGGGCAGGGTGGTGATGCGGAAATGATCGGTGTACGTGGTATTGAAGCTCACACCGGGTGCGACCAGCACGTGCTTGTGCTCGAGCAGTTCGTAGGCGAAGCGCTCATCGTCGAAGTCCGGGAGTTCCTCGGTGCGCACGCGCGGGAAGGCGTACATGGCGCCGTCGGGCGTCACCAGGTCGATGAACCTGCTGCCCGCCGCGCCGTCGATCACCGCCTGGCGTGATTCGTAGAGCCGTCCGCCCGGCGTGACCAGGTCGCGGATACTCTGGTAGCCGCCGATGGCCGTCTGCACCGCCCACTGTCCCGGTACGTTGGCGCACAGCCGCAGCGCGGATAGCAGCTCGACTGATTCCAGGTAACGGTCCGCCGTGTCGCGGCTGCCCGAGAACACCACCCACCCGACGCGGTAACCGCAGGCGCGATAGACCTTCGACAGGCCCGAGAAAGTGCCGCAAAGGGTGTCCTGGACGAGCGTGGCCATCGGGACGTGCTCGGCGTCGTCATAGGTCATCGAGTCGTAGATCTCGTCGCTGAACACCACCAGGCGGTGACGCTCGGCGAGCCGCGCCAGCGACTCGAGCAATTCCCGCGGGTACACGCGTCCGGTCGGGTTGTTCGGGTTGATCACCACCAGCGCCCGGGTGCGCGGCGTGATGAGGCGCTCGACCTCCTCCGGGTCCGGCAGGAAGCCATTCTCGGGCCGACACGGATAGTGGACCGCGCGCGCGCCGTTGAGCACGGTCGCCGCCGTCCAGAGCGGGTAGTCCGGGCTCGGGATGAGCACCTCGTCACCGTCGTTGACCAGCGCCCGCAGCGTCAGGTCGATCAGCTCGCTGACCCCGTTGCCGATGAACACGTCCTCGGCCGTGACACCCGACACGCCGCGGCTCTGCTGCTGCATCACCACCGCCTCACGAGCAGGGAAAATACCCTTCTGGTGGCAATAGGGCTCGCTGGCCTGCAGGTTCTCGATCATCGCCAGGCGCATGGTCTCCGGTGTGCGGAAGCCGTAGAGCCCCGGGTTGCCGATGTTCAGCGCGATGATTTCGTAACCCATGCGCTCGAGTTCCAGCGCGCGCCGCGCGAGGCGGCCGCGGATCTCGTACTTGACGCCGGTCAGCGCGCGGCTGGGCGCGACGATCTCGGGGCTCGGGCTGGAGTCTGGCGATGCGTTCATGTTGCGGAGCATTAAATCATGCGCCGCGGGAAATGGGCAGACCGAAGCGTGATTCGGGGATCAGGCCGCGGAACGGGTGTAGCCGAGATTCGGACCGAGCCAGCGCTCGGCTTCTTCCACGGACCAGCCCTTGCGAGCCGCGTAATCCTCCACCTGGTCGCGAGCGATCCTTCCGACCTGGAAGTAGCGCGAACCGGGATGCGAGAAATACCAGCCGCTTACCGCGGCCGCTGGCATCATCGCGTAATGCTCGGTCAACCGGATCCCGGTGCGCGCCTCGGCGTCCAGCACCTGCCAAAGCACGTCTTTCTCCGTGTGATCCGGGCAGGCCGGGTAGCCGGGCGCGGGCCTGATGCCGCGATAATCCTCGGCGATCAACGCATCGTTGCCCAGCCGCTCGTCCGGCGCATAACCCCAGATCTCCCGCCGCACGTGCTCGTGGAGCCGTTCCGCGAAGGCCTCGGCCAGCCGGTCGGCCAGGGCCTTCAGCATGATCGAACGGTAATCGTCGTGCTCCGCCTCGAAGGCCGCGACCCGGGAATCGATCCCATGCCCCGTCGTCACGGCGAAGCCCCCGATCCAGTCCGCCACGCCCCGCTCCGCGGGCGCTACGAAATCGGCGAGGCACAGGTTGGGCTGGCCCTCGGCCTTGCGTTTCTGTTCGCGCAACTGGTGCGCCGTCGCCAACGTCGTCGCGCGATCCTCTCCCGTGTAGATGCGCACATCGTCGCCCACCGCCGCGGCGGGGAATATCCCGGCGACGCCGCGTGCCTGCAACCACTGGTCGCGGACGATGTCGTCCAGCATGCGGCGCGCATCATCGTAGAGCGAGCGCGCGACCTCACCGCGCTGCGGGTCGTCCAGGATCGCCGGGAAGCGACCCGAGAACTCCCAGGCGTTGAAGAACGGCATCCAGTCGATATAGGGGACCAGCGCCTCCAGCGGGTAGTCGTCGAATACCTGGATCCCGGGCTGCGCCGGGGCCGGCGGCTGGTACTGGTCCCAGCCCGCCGCGAAACGATTTTCCCGTGCATCCGCCACGCTGAGTTCGGGTCCCCTGGTTCGCGGACGATTGTGCTGCGCACGACGCTTGGCATGCTCGCTGTCGATGTCGGCGACGAACGCGGGACGGTTCTCCGCGCTGATCAGTTTCTGCACCACCCCCACGGCCCGGGAAGCGTCCTTGACGTAGATCACCGCGCCTTCGTAAGCGGGGTCGATCTTTACGGACGTATGCGCCGGGGAGGTCGTCGCGCCGCCGATGAGCAATGGCTGCCTGAAACCCAGGCGCTGCATCTCTGCGGCGACGTGAATCATCTCGTCGAGCGACGGCGTGATCAGGCCGGACAACCCGATGATGTCCGCGTTCTCGCGACGCGCCGCCTCGAGAATCCGGTCGCAGGGTGTCATGACGCCGAGATCCACGACCTCGAAGCCGTTGCACTGGAGCACGACGCCGACGATGTTCTTGCCGATGTCGTGTACGTCGCCCTTCACCGTGGCCATGATGATCCGTGCCCGCGGCTGGCGATCCGCCTCCTTTTCCATTTCCAGGTAGGGCACCAGGTGCGCCACGGCCTTTTTCATCACGCGCGCCGACTTGACCACCTGGGGGAGGAACATCTTGCCCGCGCCGAACAGGTCGCCGACCACGTTCATGCCGGACATCAACGGCCCTTCGATGACGTCGAGCGGGCGGCCCAGTTCCAGGCGCGCCGCCTCTGTGTCGGCGACGATATGCTCGTCGAGCCCCTTCACCAGCGCATGTTCGAGCCGCTTGAGTACGGGCCACTCGCGCCATGCGAGGTCCTCCGAAGCGCGCTTGGCGCCGGGTCCGCCGCGGAACTCGTCGGCAAGCACGAGCAGGCGTTCCGTGGCGTCCTCGCGCCGCGCCAGGATCACGTCCTCTACCGCTTCGCGCAACGGGCCAGGAATGTCCTCGTAAATGGCAAGCTGGCCCGCGTTGACGATGCCCATGCTCATGCCGGCGCGGATCGCGTGGTACAGGAACACCGAGTGCATCGCTTCGCGCACCTGGTCGTTGCCGCGAAACGCGAACGATACGTTGGATACGCCGCCACTCACGAGCGCGCCCAGCTCCTCGCGAATCGCGCGCGTCGCCGCGATGAAATCGACCGCGTAGCGATCGTGCGCCTCGATGCCGGTGGCCACGGCGAAGATGTTGGGATCGAAAATGATGTCCTCGGCCGGCAGCCCCGCCACCTCCGTGAGCAACTGCCAGGAACGCCGACAGATCTCGAGGCGCCGTTCCAGTGTCTCGGCCTGCCCATCCTCGTCGAAGGCCATGACGATCACGGCCGCGCCGTGGCGCCGTATCTCGCGCGCCTGGCGCAGCAACTCGTCTTCGCCCTCCTTCAGGCTGATCGAGTTCACGACGGACTTGCCCTGCAGGCACTTCAGCCCCGCCTCGATCACCGACCACTTGGACGAGTCGATCATGATCGGCACGCGTGCGATGTCCGGCTCGGTCGCCACGAGGTCGAGAAAGGTCTGCATCGCTTTCTCGGAATCGAGCATGCCCTCGTCCATGTTGACGTCGACGATCTGCGCACCGCTGTCCACCTGTTGCCGCGCCACATCCAGCGCGCCAGCGTAGTCATCCGCCTCGATCAGCTTGCGGAAGCGCGCCGATCCCGTGACGTTGGTGCGCTCCCCGACATTCACGAACAGGGAGTCTCCATCGATGTTGAACGGCTCGAGGCCGCTGAGGCGGCAGGCCCGCGGACGTTCCGGAATCACCCGCGACAGCTTGCCGCGGATCGCCCCCGCAAGTGCAGCGATGTGCTCGGGCCGGGTGCCGCAACAGCCACCGATGACATTGACGAAGCCGCTCTCGACGAACTCGCCGACCAGCGCGGCCATCGTCTCGGCATCCTGGTCGTAGCCGCCGAAGGCATTCGGCAGGCCGGCGTTCGGGTGCACGCTGACGAATGTGTCGGCGAGGCGCGACAGTTCCTCGATGTGCGGCCTGAGCTGCTCCGCACCCAGCGCGCAGTTGAAACCCACCACCAGCGGTCGCGCATGGCGCACCGAGTTCCAGAACGCCTCGACCGTCTGCCCGGACAGGGTGCGTCCCGACGCGTCCGTGATGGTGCCCGACACCATTATCGGCAGGCGGAAACCCTCCTCCTCGAACAACACGGCCAGCGCGTAGAGCGCGGCGCGCGCGTTGAGCGTGTCGAAGACCGTCTCCACCATCAAGAGGTCGGCGCCGCCGTCGGCCAGGGCCAGTGCCGCCTCGCGGTAGCTGCCCACCAGTTCGTCGAAGCGCACGTTGCGCTTGCCCGGGTCACTGACATCGGGGGAGATCGAGGCCGTGCGATTGGTCGGCCCGAGCACGCCCGCGACGAAGCGCGGCCGGCCGTCGGCGGCCGCCGCCTCGTCCGCGCAGCGTCGCGCGATCGCAGCCGCGGCGTAATTCATTTCCGCCACGCAATCCTGCAGGTTGTAATCGGATTGCGCGATCGAGGTGGCGCTGAAGGTGTTGGTCTCGAGAATATCCGCGCCGGCCTCGAGATACGCCTGGTGCACGCTGGCTACCACGTCCGGTCGCGTGATGTTGAGCACGTCGTAATTGCCCTTCAGGTCCGCGTGGTCCGGGAAGCGTTCACCGCGGAAATCTGCCTCGACGAGACCTTTCTCCTGCATCATCGTGCCCGTGGCCCCGTCCAGCAGCAGGATGCGACGGGACAGCAGCTCCGCGAGCTCGGCGCTGCGATCGGGCTGGCGGTTCGGTCGGTTCGACTCAGGCATATGCCACCTGTGGGGCCGGACTGTGCACCAGGCAATGACAGATCGCGTACACCAGCTCGGCGCGGTTCAGGGTATAGAAATGGAAATCGACGACGCCGTGCCGGCGCAGGGTCTCCACCATGTCGATGGCTACGCTCGCCGCGATCATCGCCCGCGTGTCGGGATCCTCGTCCAGGCCGGCAAAGCGCTCCTGCAACCACGGCGGGATGCTGGCACCGCAGGCCGCAGCGAATTTCAGCACCTGGGGGAAACGCGTGATCGGCAGGATGCCCGGGACGATCGGCACGCTTATTCCCGTGGCCGCCGCGGCATCGCGGAAACGCAGGAACGCCGCGGGATCGAAGAAGAACTGCGTGATGGCGCGCGTGGCACCGGCATCGATCTTGCGCTTCAGGTTGTCGAGATCGGCCGCCGGGCTGGCGGCTTCCGGATGCGTCTCCGGATACGCAGCGACGGAGATCTCGAAGTCACCGATGGTGCGCAGGCCGGCCACCAGGTCTGCAGCGTAGGCGAATCCCTCTGGATGCGGCACGTAGGTCTCGCTGCCCTTGGGCGGATCGCCCCGCAAGGCCACGATGTGGCGGATGCCGGCATCCCAGTAGCGGCGCGCGACCTCGAGGACCTCCTCACGGCTTGCCCCGACACAGGTCAGGTGGGGCGCGCTGACGAGGCCGGTATCGGCGTGAATGCGTGTAACGATGTCGTGGGTACGCTCCCGGGTCGAGCCGTCGGCCCCGTAGGTGACCGAAACGAACTTCGGCTCCAGCGGCGCCAGGCGCTCGACCGTCTGCCAGAGCCGCGCCTCGAGCTTCGCGTCACGCGGAGGAAAGAACTCGAACGAGAGATTGATGGGTGGGCGATTCAAGGCGAAAACTCCTGGGTCAGGCAGCCACTGCGCAGTGGGAGCCGGGGCGGCGGGCAACGGATACGATAAGGGGCCACGGACGGGCCGTGAGCTGTTCGGCGACTTCCGGCTGCAAGCCGGCGTCTGCGCACCAGGACGCGAGCCGGGAGCGGGTGATCGACAAGGCCCCCGGCGCAGCCGCGGCTTCCTCGACTGCGTCCGCACCCGTGAGGAACTCAACCAGCAGCAGCCGGCCGCCGGGCCGCAACACCCGGGCGGCTTCGCGCAACACGTCGGCCGGCTGATCGGCCTGATAGAGCACCTGGTCGATTGTGACCGTGTCGAAGCTTTCGTCGGCGAACCGCAATTGGTACATGTTGCCCTGGCGCACTGATAAATGATCGAGGCCGGCAGCGTGCAGGTTGCTGCGCGCCAGCACGAGCATCTCGCGGGAAATATCGATCCCCACGGCCATGTCGGCGGAAACCCCCAGCAACCGCAGCATGCGGCCTGTGCCGGTGCCGATGTCGAGCAGTTCGCCGAGTGCCTCGCCCGCCATCAGGTCGGTGATACGTGCGTCCACGCCAGCCGGAGTGGGCACCGCATCGCCGGGCGCGCTGCGCCTGACCTGCGCGGCACGGCGGGCAAAAATACGCTCCAGCCGCTCCCGGTCCAGACGCAGGGCCGGGTCATCCCCGGGCAACAGGCGGACCAGGTTGCGGGCAAGTTGCGCGCCGGACCCGCCGAGCGGCAGGCGGTAATACACCCAGTTCTGCTCGCGGAAGCGATCGAGCAACCCTGCGGCACACAAAACCTTCAGGTGGCGCGACACCCGCGGCTGGCTCTGGCCGACCACCTCCGTGAGCTCGGTGACCGTCAGCTCGCCGCGCGCGCACAGCGCCATCAGCCGCAGGCGGCTGGGATCGGCAATCGCCTTGAAGGCCTCGAGAATGCTGTTCATTGGGGGATTCGGCGCAGTGGGACTCTAGATCAAAACCATATCTGGGCAGATATAAACATATCCTTATATGGATGTAAAACTTCGCCGTCAATCCGGGGCGGAATCCCTAGTGGAGGCGATCCGACCCGGGCGGCGAGGCCACATCCACTGCCAGCAACTGCTCCATGTCGACGGCGTCGAGCGCATAGGCCTTGTTGCAGAACTCGCAACGGACCTCGATCTGCCCCTCGGCCGACAGCAGGTCGGCGAGTTCCGCGCGCCCGAGCAGGCGCAGCGCCGACTCGACCCGATCGCGCGTGCAACTGCAGCGGAATTGCACGGGCCGATGGTCCATCAGGCGCACATGCTCCTCATGAAACAGGCGTCGCAGCAGCTCCGTCGAACCCACCGAGAGCAATTCCTCGGAACTCAGCGTGTCGGCCAGCAATATGGCGCGCCGCCACGCTTCCGGACCGACTGCGTCCGGAGTCTGCGGCTCCGCGGCCTGCTCGCCATCATCATCGCCGCCGTCGCCCGGCATCTGCTGCAGCAGCATGCCTGCCGCGACGTCCCCGTCCGCGGCCAGCCAGAGCCGCGTCGGGAGCTGTTCGGATTGTGCGAAATAGGCCTCGATGCAGGCTGCCAGGGTGCCGGTGTCCGCGAGAACGATCCCCTGGTAACGCTCGCGCCGCTCGCTTCGCTCGATGGTGATCGCCAGGCGCCCTCCGCCGGTCAGCTCGGCCAACGTGCCGCGAGGATCGTCGCCGCGCCATTTCGCCAGGCCGCGTACGGTGAGGTCGTTGGCACACTGGGCCACCAGCAGATTGAGCGCTCCCTCGCCCTGGATCTGCAGCGTCAACAGGCCGTCGAACTTCAGGGTCGAGGCAAGCAAAGCGGACGCCGCCATCGCCTCGCCCAGCAAGGCACGCACCGCCGGCGGATAGTCCTGGCGCGTCAGCAGCGCGCGCCAGCTCTCCTCCAGGCGCACGATCTCGCCGCGGACCGGCGCATGCTCGAACATGAAGCGGCGCAGGGCATCGCGATCGACCATCAGCCCGCCAGCAACCGTTTCAACAATTCATTGACCAGCGCAGGATTGGCCTTGCCGCCGGTAGCCTTCATCACCTGGCCGACGAAGAAACCGAACAACTTCTCCTTGCCCGCACGGTATTGCTCGAGCTGCTGTGGATTCGCCGCGATCACTTCCATGATCACGGCCTCGACCGACCCGGAGTCCGTGATCTGCCGCAGGCCGCGCGCCTCGATCACGGCGTCGGCGTCGCCTTCGCCCGCCCACATGGCCTCGAACACTTCCTTGGCGATCTTGCCCGAGATCGTTTCATCCTCGATGCGCCGCAAAAGGCCAAGCAAGGCCTCCGGATCCAGCGGACTCGCAGTGATCTCCAGCCCGGCCTTGTTGAGCGCGCCCGCGAATTCGCCCATCACCCAGTTGGCGGCGAGTTTCTTGTCCCCGAGTCCACCCGCGACCGTCTCGAAATAATCCGCAACCGCGCGGCTGGCGCTCAGCACGCCGGCGTCATACTCGGAAAGGCCGTAGTCGGCCATGAAGCGTTCCCGCTTGTGCCAGGGCAACTCCGGCAGCGCCGCACGCACTTCGTCCACGAGTTCGGGGCCGATCTCCAGCGGCAGCAGGTCCGGATCCGGGAAATAACGGTAATCGTTGGCCTCTTCCTTGCTGCGCATCGGCCGCGTCTCGTCGCGCTCCGGGTCGTAGAGTCGCGTCTCCTGGACCACGCGCCCCGCCGATTCCAGGATATCGACCTGGCGTTCCACTTCGAACAAAATGGCGCGCTCCACGAAGCGGAAGGAATTTAGATTCTTGATCTCGGCCCGCGTGCCAAACTCGTGGCGCCCGACGGGCCGCACGGAAATATTCGCGTCGCAGCGGAAGGAGCCTTCCTGCATGTTGCCGTCGCAGATGCCTAGATAGCGCACCAACTGGTGGATGGCCTTCATGTAGGCCACGGCTTCCTTCGCGGAGCGCATATCCGGTTCCGAGACGATCTCCAAGAGCGGCGTGCCGGCGCGGTTCAGGTCGATACCCGACTGGCCCTGGAAATCTTCGTGCAGCGACTTGCCGGCGTCCTCCTCGAGATGGGCGCGCGTGATGCCGATCGTCTTGCGCGCGCCGTCTTCGAGTTCCAGCTCGATCCGACCGCCGTGCACCACCGGCAGCTCGTACTGGCTGATCTGGTAACCCTTCGGCAGGTCCGGGTAAAAATAATTCTTGCGCGCGAACACCGACCTCGGCGCGATGGTGCAATCGCTCGCCAGGCCGAAGGCCACGGCCATGCGCACGACGCCCTCGTTCAGCACCGGCAGCACGCCCGGATAACCGAGATCGACGAGACAGGCCTGCGAGTTCGGCGCCGCGCCGTAAGCGGTGGTGGCCCCGGAGAAAATCTTGCTCCGGGTGGCCAGTTGGGCGTGAATTTCCAGCCCGATGACAGTTTCCCATTCCATGCGAGATCCTCAGGCGAAGGCGCCGCCGGGCGCCCTCGCATGCCAGTCGGTTTCCTGCTGAAAGCGGTGCGCGACGTTCAGGATCCGTCCCTCGTCGAAGGCCCGGCCAACGATCTGCAGGCCGACGGGCAGGCCGTCCACGAAGCCGCAGGGCGCCGACAGGCCGGGCAATCCCGCCAGGTTGACGCCGATCGTGTAGATGTCGTTCAGGTACATCGTCACCGGGTCGTCCACCTTGGCGCCGAGCTCGAAAGCCGGCGTGGGCGAGGTCGGCCCGACGATCACGTCGACCGTCTCGAATGCCTGGCGGAAATCCGCGGCGATGAGCTGCCTGACCCGCTGCGCCTTCAGGTAATACGCATCGTAATAACCCGCCGACAGCACGTAGGTCCCGGTCATGATGCGTCGCTTGACCTCTGCGCCGAAACCTTCACCCCGGCTGCGCTTGTAGAGATCCTCCAGGTCGCGCGGCGACTCCGCGCGGTAGCCGAAGCGGATGCCGTCGAAGCGCGACAGGTTGGAGGAGCATTCGGCCGGCGCGACAACGTAATACGTCGGTACAGACAGGCCGATATTCGGCAGGCTGATCCGACGCACCTTCGCGCCGAGGCCTTCCAGCACCTTCAGCGAGGCCTCGATGGCGGCGGCATTGGCCGGGTCGAGGCCCTCGTTCATGAACTCCTCGACCACGCCGACGGTGAGGCCCTCGAGAGACTCACCGAGTCCCGCGGCATAGTCCGGCACGGGCGCATCCACCGAGGTGGAGTCGCGCGGATCGTGCCCGGACATGGCGTTCAGGAGCAGCGCGGCGTCCTCGGCGGTCTGCGTGAGCACACCCGCCTGGTCGAGGCTCGAGGCGAACGCGATCATGCCGTAGCGCGACACCCGGCCGTAGGTCGGCTTGATGCCGGTGATGCCGGCCAGCGCGGCCGGTTGGCGGATGGAGCCGCCGGTATCAGTCCCGGTCGCGGCCGGCACCAGCCGGGCGGCCACCGCGGCGGCGGACCCCCCCGAGGATCCGCCTGGGACGCGCCCGGTGTCCCACGGGTTGCGCACCGGGCCGTAATAGCTCGTCTCGTTGGACGAGCCCATCGCAAACTCGTCCATGTTGGTCTTGCCCAGCATGATCGTCCCGGCTTCGCGCAAGCGTTCGACCACGGTGGCATCGTAGGGGGAAACGAAATTGTCGAGCATGCGCGAGCCGCAGCTCGTCTTGACGCCCGCGGTGCAGAAGATGTCCTTGTGCGCGATCGGCACGCCGGTCAGACCCGACGCGCCACCGGCCAGGCGGGCATCCGCGTCCCGCGCAGCAGCCACCGCCGCCTCGCCGGTCACCGTGATGAAGGCGTTCAGCTCACCGTCGAGCCGGCCGATGCGCTCCAGCAGGTGGCGCACGAGCTCTTCGCTGCTGAATTCCCGGTCACGCAAGGCGCGCGCGATCCCGGCCAATGTCATGCCGTGCATGGGTCTGTGCTCCGTGCTTACTCGAGGACTCGCGGCACCAGGTAGAGGCCTGATTCCACAGCGGCAGCGTTCTGCTGGTAAAGTTCCCGCCGGTCGGTCTCGCTGACGACATCCGGGCGCAGCGGCTGGGTCATGTTCAAGGGATGGGCCATGGGTGTGACGCCGTCGGTGGCGGCCTCGTCCAGATGTTGGACGAAATCGATGATCCGCGACAGGTTGTCCACGTAAACGGGGATCTCGTCGGCGGAGATCTCCAGTCTCGCGAGGTGTGCGATTGACTCGACCTCGTGCCGGCTAAGCTTCATGCAGGTCTCCGGGAACTGGGCTGGGATGCGCTTTCGACAAGCATTAGATGATAACCTCGCGCTTGCCCGAAGTCGCCCCCGTTGCTAGATTTACGAGCTTGTCCGCCGTTTTCATCCGGCGCCCGCCGCGCCGCCCAGCCGCCGCTCTCCTGATCATTTCCCGGAAACGTATGTTCAAGAATATTCGGGGTTATTTCTCCAACGACCTGTCCATCGACCTGGGCACGGCAAATACCCTCATCTATGTGCGCGGACGCGGCATCGTGCTGAACGAGCCCTCCGTGGTCGCGATCCGCGAGGAAACGGCCCGTGGCGGCCGCACCGTGCAGGCCGTCGGCGCCGAGGCGAAGAGCATGCTGGGCCGCACGCCGGGCAACATCACCGCCATCCGGCCACTTAAGGACGGTGTGATCGCCGACTTCACGGTGACGGAGAAAATGCTCCAGCACTTCATCAAGAAAGCGCACGGCAGCCGTTACTTCCGGCCCAGCCCGCGCGTGCTGGTCTGTGTGCCCTACGGCTCGACACAGGTCGAACGCCGCGCAATCCGGGAATCGGCGGAGGGCGCCGGCGCCCGCAAGGTCTATCTGGTCGAGGAGCCCATGGCTGCCGCGATCGGGGCCGGGATGCCGGTCGGCGAGGCGCGCGGCTCGATGGTCCTCGACATCGGCGGCGGCACCTCCGAGGTCGCGGTGATCTCCCTCAACGGCATCGTCTACGCCGCCTCGGTGCGCATCGGTGGCGACCGCTTCGACGAGGCGATCATGAGCTACGTGCGGCGCAACTACGGCATCCTTATCGGCGAAGCCACCGCCGAGCGCATCAAGCATGAGATCGGCGCCGCCTACCCGGGCCAGGAAGTGCGCGAAATCTCCGTGCGCGGCCGTAACCTCTCGGAAGGCGTGCCGCGCAGCTTCACGCTGAATTCGAACGAAATCCTCGAGGCCCTGCAGGAACCGTTGCAGGGCATCGTCGGAGCAGTGAAGGCCGCCCTGGAGCAGACGCCGCCTGAACTCGGCGCGGACGTCGCGGACCGCGGCATCGTGCTGACCGGCGGCGGCGCCCTGTTACGCGACCTCGACAAGCTGCTTATGGAAGAGACCGGCCTGCCGGTGATCATCGCCGAGGACCCGCTGACTTGCGTCGCACTCGGCGGAGGCAAGGTTCTCGAACTGCTCGACCAGCACGGGCCGGGCCTGTTCGGAATAGAGTGAGGGTCTGGCCTCCGCGTCGGTCCGGGGTACACAATAGCCGGCGGTTAAACATAACGCTGCAGTGAACCCGATCAACCAGGCCGAAAACAAACCGTTGTTCGACCGCGGCCCTTCACTGGGCACGCGCATGGTGCTGCTCGCGGTCCTGTCGGTTTGCCTGATCTACCTCGACTACCAGCAGGGGCACCTGCAGACGGTGCGGCGCGCGCTGTCCGTCGCGGTCTATCCCATTAGGGTGCTGGTGGATATACCCTCGGCCACCTTCGGCTGGGCGCGGGAGCGACTCGCGGAGCGCGACCGGCTGGTGACCGAGAACCGCGAGCTGCGGCTCGAAAGCCTGCGCCAGCGCGCCCGGCTGCAACAGCTCATCGCGCTCGAAGTGGAGAATGCGCGACTCAGGTCGCTGATGGAATCGCCGGCGCGGCTGGCCGACCGGGTGCAGGTGGCCGAGATCCTCGCGGTGGACCTGGATCCCTACCGGCACCGCATCGCGCTGAATCGCGGCGAACAGGCCGGCGTATACGAAGGTCAGGCGCTGCTCGACGCAGACGGCATCGTCGGCCAGGTGATCCGCGTCAACCCCCTCGGCGCCGAGGCGATTCTCATCAGTGATCCCAGCCACGCCACTCCGGTCGAACTCAACCGCAACGGCCTGCGCACCGTGGCGCTCGGCGTTGGCGACGTGATGCGCATGGAGCTGCCGTTCCTGCCCAACAGCGCGGACATCCGGGTGGGCGACCTGTTGACCTCCTCGGGACTCGGCGACGCTTTCCCTGCCGGCTACCCGGTGGCGCGCGTGACGCGCGTCGAGCGCCGGCCGGGCGAGCCTTTTGCCCACGTCGAGGCCGAGCCGACCGCTGCTCTGAACAGGACTCGCCAGGTGTTGCTTGTCTGGGAAGGCGGCGAACAGGTGGCCCTGCCATGAACACCACCGCCAGGCCGAGCAGCTGGCCCGTGATCCTGTCGCTGCTGGTGGCGCTGTCACTCGAGGTCACCCCCTTACCCGCGGACTTCGCAGCCTGGCGGCCACCGTGGCTCGCGTTGACTGCCATCTACTGGGCGCTGGCCTATCCGCGCCGTTACGGGCTTGCGCTGGCCTGGTTCGCCGGGGTGGTGCTCGACGTGCTGAAAGGTGGCGTGCTGGGCCAGCATGCGCTGGCCATGACCCTCGCTACCTGGCTGACGCTGCGCTTTCACCTGCGACTGCGTGTGTTTCCGATCTGGCAACAGACCGTTGCGATCGGCGCCGTGGTCGCCTGTCACCAGTTCATCGTGTTCTGGGTGGACGGCGTGGCCGGCGCCGCCGAGCTCAACTGGCAGCGGGCGGCGCCCACGCTCGCCGCGGTGATCGCCTGGCCCGTGGTCGTTGCGCTGCTCGACGGGCTGCGGATGCGACTGCGGATGCTGGCGTGAGCATCAATCGGCTCAAGGACCACTGGCGCGAACAGCACATGTTTTTTGGCCGGCTGGTCGCGGCCGCGCTGATCACGGTGCTGCTGAGCGGACTGCTCATGTATCGGCTAGTCGATCTGCAGGTCGTGCATTTCGAGCATTTCAGCCGCCTCTCGCACGGCAACCGCGTCAGGATCGAGCCCGTCCCTCCGGTACGCGGCCTGTTGCTGGACCGCGAAGGCCGCCTGCTCGCCGAGAATCGCCCGGTCTACCAGCTCGAACTGGTGCCCGAGCAGGTGCCAGACATCGAGGGCACCCTCGACGAACTCGTGCGTCTCGGCCTGCTCGACACCGAGGACCTGCCGCGCGTTCGCAACCAGATACGCAGCCAGCGGCGGTTCGAACCGACCGTGCTGCGACAGCGACTCGACGAGGAGGAGGCTGCGCTCTTCGCGGTCAAGCGGCCGCGATTCCCCGGCGTGGATATCCGCGCGCGCCTGGCGCGGCAGTACCCGCTCGGCGAGATCGGCGCGCATGCGATCGGCTACGTGGGGGCCGTCAGCGAAGCGGACCTGCAGCGCCTCGACACCGCCAACTACGCCGGCACCGCACAGACCGGCCGGACCGGCGCAGAACGCGCCTGGGAACACCTGCTGCACGGCACCACGGGCTATCGACAGGTGCTCGTCAATGCGCAGGGCCGCACCTTGCAGGAACTGGAACGCAATGACGCCGTCCCCGGGCACAACGTTTACCTGACTCTCGACCTGGAACTGCAGGCCGTGGCGCGGCAAGCGCTCGCCGGGCGCCGCGGTTCGATCGTGGCGCTCGATCCGCGCAACGGTGAGGTGCTCGCGCTCGTCAGCACGCCGGCCTTCGACCCGAACCTGTTCAGCACCGGAATCTCGGGCGCGCAATACAGCGCCCTGCAGAACAACCCGGACCAGCCTCTCTTCAATCGCGCATTGCGGGGGCAATACCCGCCCGGCTCCACCATCAAGCCGCTGCTCGCCCTGGCCGGGCTGCACTACGATGTGATGGATGCGGCGGACTCTGTGTTCTGCCCCGGCTGGTTCAGCCTCCCGAATCATTCCCACCGGTATCGCGACTGGAAACGGACCGGCCATGGCAGGGTCGATCTGGAGGAGTCGGTCGCGCAATCCTGCGACGTCTACTACTACCAGCTGGCGATGACGCTGGGCATCGAGCGAATGCACGAGTTCCTCGGGTGGTTCGGGCTCGGCGAACGCACCGGGATCGATATTCCCGGGGAGCAGCCGGGATTGCTGCCCTCACGCGAGTGGAAGCGCACGGCCTTTCGCGCGCGCCAGGACCAGGTCTGGTTCCCGGGCGAGACCGTGATCACCGGCATCGGCCAGGGCTACATGCTCGCCACCCCTTTGCAGCTGGCTCAAAGCGCCGCCATTCTCGCCAACCGGGGGCGCGGCTTCCGCCCCACCCTGCTCGCCGCCGTGGAGAACCCGGCGAGCGGGGAACGCGTCGCGACGGTGCCTGAGCCGCTGCCGCCGCTCCGGCTGCAGCCGGAGCACGTCGAGGACGCCGTGGATTCGATGATCGCCGTCGTCCACGGACCACGCGGCACGGCCCGAGCCACCTGGAGCGACGCGAGCTGGACGGTAGCGGGCAAGACCGGCACGGCACAGGTCATCGGCATCGCGCAGGGCGAGGAATACGACGAGGAAGCCACGGCCGAACGCGAACGCCCGCATGCGCTGTTCGTCGCATTCGCGCCTGCCGAGAATCCGCGCATCGCCATCGGCGTGCTCGTGGAGAACGGTTCCAGCGGCAGCGCCACCGCGGCGCCGATCGCCCGGGTGGTGATGGACCACTGGCTGCAAAGGACGGCCGACTGACATGGCCGTATCGCAATCCGTATTCGGCGAACGTCACGCCATCGGCCTGGGCCGGCGCATCATGCTCGGGCTGCGGCTGGACGGTCCGCTGCTCGCCGGCCTGCTGTTGATCGCCGCCTTCGGCCTCGTCGTGTTGTGGAGCGCCGGAGGCCAGGACCCTGGACTCATGGTACGCCAGCTCATCCGCCTCGGCGTGGCACTCGCCGTGATGCTCGCCGTGGCGCAGGTGCCGCCGAAGATGCTGCGCATGTGGTCGCCGTGGCTGTTTGGCGTCGGCCTGCTGCTGCTGGCAGCCGTGCTGATCGCGGGCGATCTGGGCGGGGGCGCGCAACGCTGGCTCGATCTCGGTTTCGTGCGCTTCCAACCCTCGGAGATCATGAAGCTGGCCGTGCCCATGATGGCGGCCTGGTATCTCCACGACCGGCCCCTGCCGCCGCGCTTTCGCGAACTCCTCATCGTGCTGCTGCTCGTCGCCCTGCCGGCCGTGCTGATCGCACGGCAGCCGGACCTCGGCACGGCCCTGATGGTCGGCAGCGCCGGCATGCTGGTGATCCTGCTCGGCGGCCTGCGCCTGCGGCTGATCATCCTGCTGGCGGCCGCCGCCGCCGCACTCGCCCCCGTGTTGTGGCACTTCATGCACGATTACCAGCGCCGTCGCGTGCTGACCTTTTTCAATCCGGAAACCGATCCCCTCGGCGCCGGTTACCACATCATCCAGTCCAAGATCGCGATCGGATCCGGGGGGCTGTTCGGCAAGGGCTGGGGCAACGGCTCGCAGGCGCAGCTCGAATTCCTGCCGGAGCGCTCCACGGACTTCATCTTCGCCGTGCTCGGCGAGGAATTCGGTTTCCTGGGCCTCGCGCTGCTGATCGCCCTGTACCTGTTCGTCGTCGGCCGCGGCATGGTGATCGCCTTCCAGGCCCAGGACACCTTTACGCGCCTGCTGGCGGGCAGCATCAGCCTGACCTTCTTCGTCTACGTGTTCGTCAACACCGGAATGGTCACCGGCTTGTTGCCGGTCGTCGGGGTGCCGCTTCCCCTGGTCAGTTACGGCGGAACCTCCATGGTGACCCTGATGGCAGGTTTCGGTATGCTCATGGCCATCAACGGCCACCGAAACCTGCTCGCCAGATGAAGCCCCGCATCCTGTTCGTTTGCTGCGCTGTGCTGGTCGCCGGGTTGGCGACGCCGCAGTCGGTCAGCGCATCCGTGCCGCTCGATCCGGACCGCGACGACGTGCGCGCCTTCGTGGCCGCGGCCGAACGGGAACACGGGCTGGATCCGGAGACCGTGCGCGCAGTGCTCGGCCTGGCCCGCATCCAGCCGCCGATCATCGACGCCATCAGCCGGCCGGCGGAGCGTGTGCGCCCCTGGCATGAATACCGCGGCATCTTCATGACCGAGGAGCGCATCGCCGCGGGCACGGAATTCTGGAAGGCGCATCGGGAACGGCTCGACCGGATCGCGGCCGAGACCGGTGTCCCGCCCGAGATGATCGTCGGCATCATCGGGGTGGAGACGTTCTACGGGCGCATCCTGGGGCGTTACCGCGTGCTCGATGCGCTGGCGACCCTGGCTTTCGAGTATCCGCCGCGCAGCGCCTTCTTCTCGCGCGAACTCGCGCAGTTCCTGTTGCTGGTCGGCGAACAGGGGCTGGAGATCGAGACGCCGGTGGGCTCCTATGCCGGGGCGATGGGACTGCCGCAATTCATCCCCTCCAGCTATCGCGCCTATGCCGTCGATGGCGACGGCGACGGACGAATCGACCTGTGGAACAGCAGCGACGACATCCTGGCCAGCGTCGCGGGCTATTTCAGCGACCACGGCTGGCGACGCGGCGAACCCGTTGTGGTTCCGGCGCTCGCGGGTGAACGCGACCCGGCGGATCTCGCGGCCCAGGCATTGAAGCCCGGCACCACGGTCGGCGCATTGCAGGCGGCCGGCGTCACACTGTACGGCCCTGCCCCTAGCGATCCGTCAGCCGCGGCCGGCCTTTTCGTCCTCGAGCACGAGGAGGGCCCCCGCTACTGGGCAGGTTTCCACAACTTCTATGTCATCACGCGCTACAACCGCAGCCTGATGTATGCGCTCGCGGTCCATCAGCTCGGCGAGGCGATCCGGGCGCGCGTCGAAGGGGAGGCGCATGCGGGCTGAGGGCGGCCTCGGAAAGGTCGCCACGGCCGGCACGATCGCGGCCCTGTTGCTGCTCGGCGGCTGCTTCGCGCCGCGCGATCCGGGCTTCGGCCTTGGTGACGGCCCCCCCGCCCGACCGCTGGATGCTGCCGGGATTCCGGATGCGGTCCCGCGCGCGGAGCCGCGCAGCAAAAGCGGCAACCCGCCCTTCTACGAGGTCCGGGGGCAGCGCTATTACGTCATGAACGACGCCGCGGGTTACCGCGAGAGCGGCGTCGCAAGCTGGTATGGCACCAAATTTCATGGCCGGCGCACCTCGAGCGGTGAGCCCTACGACATGTACGCGATGACGGCAGCGCACAAGACCCTGCCGCTGCCCAGTTACGTGCGGGTGACGCATCGCGGCAACGGACGCAGTGTCGTGGTGCGGGTCAACGACCGCGGCCCCTTCATCGGCGACCGGGTGATCGACCTGTCCTATGCCGCGGCCGTACGCCTTGGCATGCACAATGAGGGTACCGCACCGGTGGATGTGGAGATCATCACGCCCCGCCAGGCACTGGCGCCCCGCGACGGCATGCAGGTCCCGGGTGGCGCAGCGCCGGCGCCGGAAGCGAGCTGGTTGCAGGTGGGTGCGTTCTCCAGCGAGGAGAACGCCGCACGCCTCCAGGCCCGGCTGGTGGAGAACGGTATCGACGGCGTCGTGCTCTCGCCACAACAGCGGGCGCGGCAGCGCGTCTACCGGGTCCGGATTGGACCGTTGACAGCGATCGACGAGATCGAGCGCACCCTGGAACAAGTGCGGGGCCTGGGAATCCGGGACGCGCACCTCTCGACGGACTGAGTGCGCCTACACGCTCCGCGAGCGAGCGTGTAACATTCCTGCCTGGTTCCACCTCTCACAACGACGGCCATGCGCCGCCCCCGGGAGTCATGCGCTCAATATCCATCCTTTGTCTCGTACTGATCCTGTTTTCGTCGCCGCTTGCCGCCCTCGCCCAGCAACCGGCGTCCCTGTTGCCCCCCGTCCCTGCTGCGCCGGCGGTGGCCGCCCGCGGCTATATCCTGTTGGATTTCAACTCCGGGGAAGTGCTGACGGAAAAAGACGCCGACGAGACCATGGATCCGGCGAGCATCACCAAGCTCATGACCGCCTACGTGGTGTTCAGCGAACTCAGCAAAGGACAGATGCGCCTCGACGACCTTGTCACGGTGAGCGAGCGCGCCTGGCGCACCGGCGGTTCGCGCACCTTCATCGAGGTCGGCTCGCGCGTCAGCGTCGAGGACCTGCTGCGAGGCATGATCATCCAGTCGGGCAACGACGCCTCAGTGGCCCTCGCGGAACATACTGCGGGCTCCGAGGCGGCATTCGCGGAACTGATGAACGAGTACGCGCGGCGCCTCGGCATGGTGAACAGCAACTTCCGCAATGCCAACGGGCTGCCGGCGGAGGACCACTACAGTTCGGCACGCGACATCGCCCTGCTGGCCAGCGCGATCATTCGCGAGTTCCCCGAGTTTTACCAGTTCTATTCCGAGCGCGAGTTCACTTTCAACAACATCACACAGCGCAACAGGAACCAGATGCTGTGGCGCGACCCCAGCGTCGACGGCATGAAGACCGGCATGACCGATGCCGCGGGTTATTGCCTGGTGGCCTCGGCAGAGCGCGAGGGCATGCGCCTGATCTCCGTGCTGCTCGGCACCAGCAGCGCCAAGGCCCGGGCCGACGCCACCCAGAGCCTGATGAACTGGGGTTTCCGCTTCTACGAAAGCCATCGGCTTTATGCGGCAGGCGAAGCCGTGACGAGTGCGCGGATCTGGAAAGGCGAACAGGACACCCTCGACCTCGGCCTGACCGAGGACCTCTGGGTGACGGTGCCGCGCGGCCGCTACGATGCCATGCAGGCCGCACTCGAACTCAAGTCGCCCCTGGTCGCGCCGCTGGCGCCGGAAGACGCGGTCGGGCGGATCAAGGTCAGCCTGGAGGGCGAGCCGCTTGCAGAAAGGCCGCTGCATCCCCTGGCGAGATCGACGGAAGGCGGTCTCGCGCGGCGTGCGCTGCACTCCGTGCTGCTGTGGTTCGAATGAGCGAGACCCTGCTCGAGTTTCCCTGTGATTTTCCGCTCAAGGTCATGGGCCGGAAAGAGCCCGGCTTCCGCGAACTCGTGGTCGCCATGGTCGAGGCGCATGCCGGTTCGGTGCCCGAGAATCACGTGCGCCTGCGCGACAGTCGCGACGGTAATTTCGTCGCCTTGACCGTGATCGTCCACGCGCGGACCCAGGCCCAGCTCGACGCGATCTACACCGACCTTTCGGCGCACGATCGAGTGCTGATGGTGCTTTGATGACCGTCCCCGTCGTGCATCGGCTCGGCCGCGTGGACTACGAGCCCACCTGGCGCCAGATGCAATCGTTCGCGGAGACCCGCGGCCCCGAGCAGCCGGACGAACTGTGGATCCTGGAACACCCGCAGGTGTTCACCCTGGGGCTCAACGGCCGGCGCGAGCACCTGCTGGCGCCCGGGGATATCCCAGTCGTGCAGGTCGATCGCGGCGGCCAGGTCACGTACCACGGGCCCGGCCAACTGGTCGTCTATCCCTTGCTCGACCTGGCACGCGCCGGACTGGGCGCCCGGGCGCTGGTCTGTGTCCTGGAAAGGGCGGTGATCCGTTGCGTCGCCGGCTATGGCATCGATGCCCAAAGTGACCGCAAGGCGCCCGGCGTCTACGTCGATGGCTGCAAGCTCGCCAGCATCGGGCTGCGCATCCGGCGCAATTGCAGTTACCACGGACTTTCGCTGAACGTCGCCATGGACCTGCAGCCGTTCAGCCGCATAAACCCTTGCGGTTACGAGGGCCTGCAGGTCACCCAACTGGCTGCATTGGGCGTGGACCGGGATATCGATTCGGTAGCTGGCGATCTCGAGGCCGCCCTGCTGGACGAACTGGCTCAGGCCGCCCCCAGCCTCGCGCGCAGCGCGTAGAGCCGCTCCGGCGTACCGACATCGGTCCAGAATCCATCGTGCAACAGTCCGCTGAGCCTGCCCTCACCCGCCGCTCTTCGCAGCAATGGGGCGAGGGGAAACCGCCCCGGGGAGCAGCCGTCGAACAGCTCCGGCGCGAGAATGGCCAGGCCACTGTAGGTGTAGCGAGAATCGGCATCCGGCACGACCCGGCCGTCGGCGAGGCCGAAATCTCCGCCGGGGTTGTGCGCCGGGTTCGGCACGAGCACGAGATGGCCCAACATACCGCGCGGCAGCGCAAGCCTCGCGAGCGCCAGATCGCACCAAATGTCGCCATTGACCAGCAGGAAGGGGGCGGGGCCGAGCAGCGGGAGGGCCTGGAAAATACCGCCGCCGGTATCGAGCGCCGGCCACGGCTCCGGGGAATACGTGATGCTGACGCCCCACTCCCGTCCGTCTCCGAGGGTGGCGCGAAGCTGTTCCCCGAGCCAGGCGCAGTTCATCACGACCTCCCGGTAACCGGCCGCCGCCAGCGCCGCGAGATGATGCGCCACCAGCGGTCCTTCGCCGACCGGCAGCAGTGGTTTCGGCGTATGGTCCGTCAGCGGGCGCATGCGTTCGCCCCGACCTGCCGCCAGCACCATGGCTTTCACAGGGATCTCCTCGCCGAATCCGCGCCGGGTGGCGATTGATGACTCGCGTCGAAGTATGCCATGTTAGCTTCCGGTCGCCGGGGCGCCTGATGTATCGACTGCTGATCCTGTCATTTTTCCTCAGCTTCCCGTGGGCGGGTGCGGCCGCGCAAGAGAAATCCATCTGTCCCCAGCCCGAGACGATCGACCTGGGGCCGATCGACGACAGCGGCCGGCTGGAGGTGTCCGCCAACCGGGCGGAAGTCGCGGCAGAGGGAGACGCTCAGTTCTCCGGCGGCGTCGTGCTGCAACGCGGAGCCCAGCGCCTGGAAACCGAGAGCGCCACATGGGACCGCACCGCGGGGCGCGTGGTGGCCATCAAGGGCGCACGCTACCTGCAGCCGGGCTTCGAAGTCGAAGCCGACTCCCTGGAGTTCCTGCCGGCGGAGGGCATGGCCATCCTGAGCGGCAATCGATACCGGATTCCCTCGCAACCCGCCAGCGGCGGCGCCGAACGGATCCGGGCCGCCGAAGAAGGCCGGGTCGAAATGGACGGCGTGACCTACACCACCTGCCCCGGCGACGACCCGGACTGGTGGCTGCGCATCGATCACCTGGACCTCGATATCGACGCTGAGACCGGCGTCGCGGAGCACGTGACGCTGCGCCTGTTCGATACGCCGATCATCTACTGGCCCTACCTGTCCTTTCCGCTGTCCGACCGGCGCAAATCGGGGTTCCTGGTGCCGGAATTCGGCCAGTCGACCCGCAGCGGTTTCGAATTTGCCACACCCTATTACTTCAACCTGGCGCCGAATTACGATCACCTCCTGACCCCCACGCTGCTGTCCCGGCGGGGCCTGCAGCTGCAGAACGAGTTCCGCTACCTGACGGAGCAGAGCAGCGGCAGTGTGCAATTCGACTACCTGTATCGGGACAGTGCGCTGGCCACCAACGACGCCCGCGCATGGGTGAACGTCGGGCACGTCACCCGCTTCGACAACGGCTGGCGCTTCACGGCGGCCCTCGAGGACGTCTCCGACACGGACTATTTCCAGGACCTCGGGCGCGGCACCCAGGTCACCAGCCGGACCCATCTCGAACGCCTGCTGCAGGCGGACTACACGGGGGACACCTGGCGCATCGTGGCACGCATGCAGAACTTCCGCACACTCGACCTGGGCATTCCGGACGACGAGCGTCCCTACGCCAGGCTGCCGCAGATCAGCGCAAACGGGCTGTGGCGCGACGGACCGCTGGGACTGGACTGGCAGGTGACCACCGAAGCTGCAGGATTCGTCCGCGACGTAGGGCCGGAGGGCGGCCGTGCGGTTCTCGAGCCAGGCGTCAGCCTGCCGATCGCCGCGCCGGGGTTTTTCTTCACGCCGAGCGCCAGGCTGCGCATGGTGCAATACACCTTGACCGACCAGCCGGCAGGCGCGGAGGACAACCCGGGCTACGTGGCGCCGATCCTCAGCGTCGATTCCGGCCTGGTCTTCGAGCGGGCGCTGTCGCGGGGTCGCTTCCTGCAGACCATCGAGCCGCGGGCGCTGTACGCCTTCATCCCGCAGCGAGACCAGGACGACCTGCCCTTGTTCGACAGCGGCCGACCGGATTTCAACTATGTCCAGCTGTTTCGCCCGAACCGCTTTCTCGGCTTTGACCGGCTCGGCGACACCAACCAGGTGAGCGTCGGCGTGACCAGCCGCCTGATCGAGTCGGATTCCGGCCGCGAATTCCTCACCGCGTCGCTCGGCAAGGCATGGTACCTCTCGGACCCGGAGGTGGCCCTCCCGGGTGAGACCGTGGACACCGCCGAGGGCTCGCCCATCGTGCTCGAACTCGGTCTCGGCCTGTTCAATAACTGGAACGCCGACATCGGCTACCAGTGGGAAACCGGCACCGCGGAGACCCGCCTGGCGCAGTTCCGGGTCCAGTATCAGCCGGCACCCAACCGTGTCGTGAACCTTTCTTATCGTTATCGGCCTGATTTGCTGGAAGACCTGGCGTTCTCGGTCGGCTGGCCGATCGCGCGCCGCTGGAGTTTCGTCAGCGGCATCGAATATTCGCTGCGCGACGAAACCGCTGTAGACCGCTTGTTCGGCCTGCAATACGAAAGCTGCTGCTGGGCCGTTCGCTTCTCGGCCAGCGACCAGGTCAGCCGCCGCGACGGCAGCACCGATGCCGCGATACGGCTACAGGTGGAATTCAAGGGTCTCGGTGGCGCCGGGGCGAGGAAGCGCTTCGAGAGTGATATCCTAGGCTACTCCGCTTATGACCAATAGAGATCCTATGCGATTGTTTTCAAAGCCTTTCTTAACGACCGCCCTGCTCTTGGCAGGATTGCTGGGAAGCTTCACCGCGCCACTCCACGCGCAGTCAGGCTCGCTCAGCGATTCCGGCGTGCTGCTGGACGGGATCGTGGCGGTGGTCGACGACGGCGTAGTGTTGCAATCCGAACTCGAGGACCGGGTCGCGCTGGTGACGGAGCAGCTGCGTGCGCAGGGCACCCGCATGCCGCCGGCAGAGCTGCTGCGGGACCAGATCCTGGAGAGCCTCGTGGTCCAGCAGGTGCAGATGCAACGCGCCGAGCGGCTCGGCATCCGGATCAGCGACGAACAGCTGAACCTCGCTCTCGAGCGCGTCGCCGCACGCAACCAGATTCCCTTTGCCAACCTGCCCGCGACCCTGGCGTCCGAGGGCATCGACTACACGGCGTTTCGCGAGCAGCTGCGCCGCGAAATGACCATCGAGGCCCTGCGGCAACGTGACGTGACCGCCCGCATCCAGGTCTCCGAGAGCGAGATCGAACGCTGGCTGGAGCAGAACGAGGCGAACATTGGCAACCAGCTCGATTACGACGTGTCCCAGATTCTCATCGCCCTCCCGGCGAATCCGAACCAGGAGCAGCTCTCGAGCGCGCGCGCCCGCGCGGACGAAGTCTATGCGCGCTTGCAGGCGGGGGATGATTTTGCCGAGCTCGCGGTGGCCGAATCCGCGGGGCAACAGGCGCTGTCCGGCGGACGGCTGGGCTGGCGCCGCGGCTCGCGATTGCCGCAGCAGTTCGCCGCGGCCATCCAGTCGTTGTCGGCAGGCGAGGTCAGCGCTCCCATCCAGAGTAGCAGCGGTTTCCACATCTTCCGCGTCAACGAGACCCGCGGCGGAGACGAGCGCGTCGTGCAGATGCAGACTCGCGCGCGGCATATCCTGCTGACCACCAACGAGGTCGTGGACGACGAGACCGTGCGCAGCCGGCTGGAAGAATTCCGGGCCCGCATCGAGGCTGGCGAAGCCTTCGCCGACATCGCCAAGCTGGAGTCCGAGGATCCGGGCTCTGCCGTGCGTGGCGGCGATCTCGGCTGGAATCCGCCGGGCACCTTCGTGCCGCAGTTCGACGAGGCGCTTGCGCAACTCGAACCGGGCGAGGTCAGCGAACCTTTCCGCTCGCCCTTCGGCTGGCACATCATCCTGCTCGAGGATCGGCAGGAGCGAGACACCACGGACGAAGTGAAGCGCAGGCAGGCCATCGAGGCCATCCGCGCCAGCAAGCAGGAACAGGAAACGGAACTCTGGCTGCGTAGCATGCGCGACGAAGCCTGGGTCGAGATCCGCGGCGGCTGAGCCGCGCCTCGCATGGGGGCCCTGCCCGCGATTGCGTTGACGACCGGCGAGCCTGCCGGCATCGGTCCCGAGCTGTGTCTGGCGGTTGCGGCGCGACCCTGGGCGGCGCGTCTCGTGGCCGTCGGTCCGCTGGAGCAACTGCGGGAGACGGCGACACGCCTCAGCTCCCCCGTGGAACTCGTCGCCGTCACTGCGGCCCGGCCTCATCGTGCCGGGGAATTGCAGGTCATCGACATTCCACTCGCCGTGCCCACCGTCCCCGGCCGTCTCGACCCGCGGAATGCAGAAGCCGTGCTGGCCACGCTGCGGCGCGCCGCGCAGGGCTGCCTGGACGGCGAGTTCGACGGCATGGTCACGGCGCCGGTGCACAAGGGCGTCATCAACGACGCCGGCCACGCCTTCTCCGGTCACACCGAATTTCTCGGCGAGCTCGCCGGCGGTCGCCCCGTGATGCTGCTGGTCTCCGGTCAGCTGCGGGTCGCCCTGGCGACCACGCACCTGCCGTTGCGTGAGGTTCCCGCGGCGATCACGCCGGAAGGCCTCGATGCCGTGCTGCGCGGCTTGCATGCCGGGCTGCGTGAACGCTTCGGCATCGCCGAGCCGAGAATCCTCGTGGCCGGCCTGAATCCCCATGCGGGAGAGAGCGGTCACCTGGGCGACGAGGAGATCCGCATCATCGTGCCGACGCTGCAGCGATTGCGCGCAGCGGGCCTCTCGCTCGAGGGGCCATTGCCGGCCGATACCCTGTTCACTCCACAACGACTCTCCGGGGCGGACGCCGTGCTGTCGATGTACCACGACCAGGGCCTGCCGGTCCTTAAATACGCAGGCTTCGGCCGGGCGGTGAACATCACGCTGGGCATTCCGCTGCTGCGGACCTCGGTCGACCACGGCACGGCGCTCGACATCGCGGGCCGCGGGCGAGCCGACGCGGGCAGCATGGCGGCTGCACTCGAACTGGCCATCGAGATCGCGGCGCGCACAGCAGCCGGCGCATGAGCCACGCGCCGCGCAAACGCTTCGGCCAGCATTTCCTTCACGATGCGGCGGTCATCGAGCGCATCGTGGCTGCGGTGAATCCCGTGCCAGGGGAGCGTCTCGTGGAAATCGGGCCGGGAGAAGGGGCCCTGACCCTGCCGCTGTTGCGCCGTGGCGCCCGCCTGACGGTCATCGAACTCGATCGCGACCTCGCCGCACGCCTCGCCGCGCGCCCGGAAGCCGGGGATTCATTGACCGTCATCCAAGGCGACGCGTTGCGCATGGATCTCGCGGCCCTGGCCGATGACGGGCCGCCGCTGCGGCTGGTCGGCAACCTGCCCTACAACATCTCCACGCCGCTGCTGTTCCGCTTCATCCGGCAGGCCGCCGTGATCGAGGACATGCATTTCATGCTCCAGCGCGAGGTCGTCGAGCGGATGACGGCCGGGCCCGGCTCGAAAACCTACGGTCGGCTCAGCGTGATGATCGCCGTCGCCTGCCGCGTCGAGGCGCTGTTCGACATCGGTCCGGGCGCCTTCCGTCCCCCGCCGAAAGTGTGGTCATCCATCGTTCGGCTGGCACCATGGCGCGACCCGCCCTTCCCGGTGGCCGATCCCCAGCGCTTCGCGGAGGTCGTGCGCCGGGCATTCGGCCAGCGCCGCAAGACCCTGCGCAATGCACTCGCGGGCGTGCTCGACGCCGATACGATTCGCGCGGTCGGCTGCGATCCCGGCGCGCGGGCGGAAACCCTCGCGCCGGGCGACTTCGCGCGCCTCGCGGCCGCTGCGAGCCTATAATCATGGTGAGCATGCCAGCGGGGAGAACGGGAATGGATTACCAGCGAATCATTGCGGCCGTGGACCTGGACACCGAAAGCGAACGGGTGCTCGCCAGAGCCAAGTGGCTTGCGGGATTCACCGGTGCAAAGCTGCGCGTCCTGCACGTGGTCGAGTACGTGCCGGTCGAACCCATGGGGGAAGCCTTGCTGCCTGCGGTGAACATCGAGCGGGAGCTCGTCGCGGGAGCCCGCAACCGCCTCGCGGAACTCACGGCCGCTGCCGGCCTGCCGGATGTCGAACAGGAGGTCATTGCCGGCACCATCAAGGCCGACCTGTTGCGCGCCGTGCAGGACTGGCCCGCGGACCTGCTGGTGATCGGCAGCCGCGAACGCCACGGCCTGGCGTTGATCGTCAACCTCACCGAGGACGCCGTGCTGCACGCCGCCGCCTGCGATGTACTCGCCGTGCGTCTCAGCGATTAGGCCCGCCCGGGCCTCGTGTAGAATCGGGGTTTACGCGACACGCCTGCCGACGGAGCATTCTCATGGCTGAATCCCGGATCTGCATCGAGGTCGAAACCGCGTACCTGGATCACCAGTCGGACCCCGCGCATGGCCGCTATGCCTTCGCATACAGCATCACGATCCGCAACGAGGGGCCGACGGCCGCCCGACTCTTGTCGCGCCACTGGATCATCACGGATGCCGATGGCGGGGTGCAGGAAGTGCAGGGGGAAGGCGTGGTCGGCGAACAGCCGCTGATCCAGCCCGGCGAAGGTTACCGCTATTCCAGCGGCGCGATCATCCCGACACCTGTCGGCTCGATGCGCGGCGCCTACCAGATGGTCGATGAGGCCGGACGGCATTTCGAGGCGCCTATAAGCGCGTTCACACTGGCGAGGCCGGGCGCGCTTCACTGACGTGGCGTTCACCGCACTGACATGACGGTTTATGCCATCGGTGACCTGCAGGGCTGCCTGGATCCGCTCCAGCGCCTGCTGGAGCGCATCGCCTTCGATCCCGCCAGCGACCGGCTCTGGTTTTGCGGGGACCTGGTCAACCGCGGCCCCGCCTCGCTCGCGACGCTGCGCTTCGTGCACGCGCTCGGCGACACCGCAGTAAGCGTGTTGGGTAACCACGACCTGCATTTGCTCGCGACCGCATGGGCGAACAACCGGCCGCAGAAATCGCGCGACACGCTCCACGAGATCCTTGAGGCCCCCGACCGCCTGGAACTGCTCGAGTGGCTGCGGCGACGACCCCTGCTGCATCACGACGCCGCGATCGGCTTCACCATGGTGCACGCAGGTATTCCGCCGCAGTGGGACCTCGACGAAGCATGCAGCGCAGCACGGGAACTCGAAGCGGCGCTCGGCGGCGACAGCTTCATCGGTGTGCTGCGCCAGATGTACGGGGAACGCCCGGACCGATGGTCGCCTGACCTCGAAGGCATCGACAGGCTGCGCTTCATCGTCAACGCTTTCACGCGCATGCGCTACGTGCGAGCAGACGGCAGCCTGGAATTCGAACACAAGGGGCCGGAAATACCGGGAGACGAATCCCTGACGCCCTGGTTCCGTTTTCCGGGACGCCGCAGCGCCGGGCAGCGTATCGTGTTCGGTCACTGGTCCACGCTCGGCGAAATGACGCACGAGGGTGTTTTCAGCCTGGACACGGGATGCGTGTGGGGTGGTCGACTCACGGCGCTGCGGCTGGATGACCGCACCCGTCACAGTGTCGAGTGCGGGCCGGGCCTTGCGCCGCGGGCTCGCTAGGCCGTCGCTTCTACAACAAGGAGAGCAACACGATGCAGCTGAAGCTTGAGGGACGCAGGGCCGTCGTATGCGGCGCCAGCCGCGGCATCGGCCGGGCCATTGCCGGGGTACTGGCGGACATGGGGGCGAGCCTGACGCTCGTGGCGCGCGACGAGTCAGCGCTGGCTGCGGTCGCCGCCAAGCTACCCGGCGGCGCGGCGCAACACGCCATCCGATCGGTCGATTTCCTCGACACGGAGGCGGTCTCGCGCGCATTCGCCGACATCGCCGGCGAACGGCCCGTTCACGTGCTGATCAACAACACGGGCGGGCCCGCAGCGGGACCGGTATTCGAGGCCCGACCGGAAGAATTCGCCGACGCGTTCCGCCAGCATGTCCTCGCCGCCCAGCTGGCCGCACAGGCCCTGGTGCCGGGGATGAAGAAATCCCAGTATGGCCGCATCATCAACATCATCTCGACCTCGGTGAAAGAGCCCATCCCGGGCCTCGGTGTTTCGAACACCATCCGGGCCGCGATGGCGGCCTGGGCCAAAACGCTGTCCCGCGAGCTCGCGCCGGCCGGGATCACGGTGAACAACGTGTTGCCGGGCTTCACCAGCACCGAACGACTCGACTACCTGTTCCGCCAGCGAGCACAGAAATCCGGCGGCGACATCGAGGAGATCGAGCGCGCGGCGTTGGCGCAGGTGCCGACTGGCCGCTTCGCACGACCCGAGGAAATCGCCTGGGCGGTGGGCTTTCTCGCGTCGCCCCAAGCGGCGTACGTCAACGGCGTCAACGTTCCCGTGGACGGCGGGCGCATGGCGAGCCTTTGAGCGGCGTGCTCCATATCGAAAACTACCTCGACGGGCGCCTGCAGGCGCCCTCGAGCGACCACTGGCTCGAGGTGCACGAACCGGCCACCGGACACGTCTACGGGCGCGTTGCGGACAGCAGCGAGGCCGACCTGGAGCAGGCCGTCACCGCGGCCCGACAGGCGTACTCGGCATGGCGCGCCGCCGGTGCCGAGGCCAGGGCGGGCTGGCTGAACGTCCTCGCCGCCGAGGTGGAGAAACGCGTCGAGGCGCTGGCGGAAGCGGAATCCCGGGACACGGGCAAGCCGCTGGCCCTCGCCCGCAGCATGGACATTCCGCGGGTCGCGGCGAATCTTCGTTTCTTCGCCGCGGCAGCCACGCAATTCGCCAGCGAAGCGCATCCGATGGGCGACGCCGGCGTCAATTTCACGCTGCGCGAACCGCATGGCGTCGTCGGTTGCATCTCGCCCTGGAACCTGCCCCTGTACTTGATGACATGGAAGATCGCGCCCGCCCTGGCGGCCGGCAACTGCGTGATCGCCAAGCCGTCCGAACTCGCCCCGGCGTCGGCGACGCTGTTCGCGGAGATCTGCATCGCGGCCGGCCTGCCCCCGGGTGTGCTCAACATCCTGCACGGCCATGGGCCGGGGATCGGCCAGGCCATCGTCGAGGCGCCCGCGATCCGGGCCCTGTCGTTCACCGGCGGCACGCGCACTGGCGCCAGGATCGCCACGTCTGTGGCGCCGGCCTTCAAGAAACTGTCCCTCGAACTCGGCGGCAAGAATCCCACCATCGTGTTCGCCGACTGTGACTTCGAACGCACGATCGACGGCGTCCTGCGTGCTGCCTTCGCCAACCAGGGACAGGTCTGCATGTGCGGCTCGCGGATCCTGGTGGAGCGCTCGCTCTACGCACGCTTTCGCGACGCGCTGGTCGCGCGCACGCGCGCGCTCAGGGTCGGCGATCCCATGGCGCCGGACACCGACCAGGGTGCGCTGATCTCGGCGGCACACCGCGACAAGGTCCTGGGCTACCTGGACCTCGCGCGGCAGGAAGGGGGTCGCGTCCTTTGCGGGGGGAAAGCGATTCGCCCGGACGCGGCGCGGTGCCGCGACGGCTGGTTCGTCTCCCCGGCCTTGATCGAGGGCCTCGCGCCGACCTGCCGCAGCAACCAGGAAGAGATCTTCGGCCCGGTGGCCACGCTGCTGCCCTTCGATGACGAGGACGAAGCCGTGGCGCTCGCCAACGACGTGCCCTACGGCCTCGCGGCGTCCGTGTGGGGCCGGGACATCGGCCGCTGCCACCGGGTGGCAGCACGCGTCGAGGCCGGCATGGTCTGGGTGAACTGCTGGATGGTGCGCGATTTGCGCACGCCTCTCGGCGGCACCAAGCACTCCGGGGTCGGTCGCGAGGGCGGCTTCGAGGCGATGCGCTTTTTTACCGAACCGAAAAACGTCTGCGTGAGTTACGAGTGACATGAGCAGCACCACGACGAGCACCGCACCGCCACCGGTAGGGCATTACCCGCATGCCCGCCGCGCCGGCAGCCTGTTGTTTCTCTCCGGCATCGGCCCCCGGGCGCCCGGCGGCGGCCCGATTCCCGGCGTGACTCTCGACGCCGCCGGTAACGTGCTGGCGCACGACATCGAACTGCAATGCCGCGCCGTCTTCGCCAACGCCCGCAGCGTGCTGGAAGCCGCCGGTTCACGCTGGGAACGCCTCGTGGACGTCACCGTGTTCCTCACCGACATCCAGCGGGACTTCCTCGTCTTCAACCGGGTGTGGAAGGAACATTTCCCGGAAAACCCACCATGCCGCACCACCGTGGAAGTTACGCGCCTGCCGACCCCGATCGCCATCGAACTGAAGTGCATTGCCACCGTGGAGGACTGAGATGCGTCCGCTGAAAGCCTTCGATTTCCGGGAATGGATCGAGACGCATCGCGACCGGCTGAAACCGCCGGTCTGCAACCAGGTGGTGTTCGAGGACGCCGAGTTCGTCGTCATGGTGGTGGGCGGTCCCAACAGCCGCACCGACTACCACTGGGATCCCGGCGAAGAACTCTTCTACCAGATGGAGGGCGACATGCTGCTGAAGACCGTGCAGGACGGCGCGATCGTCGACGTGCCCGTGCGCGAGGGCGAGATGATGCTACTGCCGCCGTGCGTACCGCATTCCCCGCAAAGGTATGCCGACACCGTCGGGCTGGTGATCGAGCGGCGCCGCCGGCCGGACGAGCAGGACGGCTTCATGTGGTTCTGCGATCGCTGCGGCCACAAGCTTTACGAGGAGTTCCTGCACGTCGACGACATCGTCGCCCAGCTGCCGCCGATTTTCGATCGCTTCCACGCCGACCCTGCCAACCGGGTCTGCGATTCCTGCGGTCACGAGTCCGCGCGCGAGGCACCCGCCAGTTGAGTACGGGACTTCTCACCATCGACACCCACACCCACGTCCTGCCGCCGGGCTGGCCGGACCTGCAGGCACGCTACGGCTACGGCGGCTGGGTGCAGCTCGCGGAGCACGGCCCGGGGTGCGCGCACATGCTCAAGGACGGCAAGCTGTTCCGCGAAGTGCAGTCCAACCTCTGGGACTCGGACCGACGACTGGCGGAATGCCATGACAGCGGCGTCCACGTCCAGGTGTTGTCCACGGTGCCGATCATGTTCAGCTACTGGGCCAAGGCGGCGGATGCGCTGGATCTCGCCGCGCTCCTCAACGACCACGTCGCGGGCCTGGTCGCCGCGCATCCGCAACGTTTCGTGGGCCTGGGGACCGTGCCCATGCAGGATGCAGATCTCGCGATTAGCGAACTTGAGCGCTGCATGCGGGAGCTCGGACTGGGCGGCATCGAGATCGGCACCCACGTCAACGGCATGAATCTCGACCATCCCGACCTGTTCCCGATCTTCGAGGCGGCGCGTGACCTCGGCGCCGCAATATTCGTCCATCCCTGGGAGATGCTCGGCCGGGACCGGATGTCCAAGTACTGGCTGCCATGGCTGGTCGGCATGCCGGCGGAGACCTCGCTGTCGATCTGCTCGATGATCTTCGGGGGCGTGTTCGAGCGCTTGCCGGGACTGCGGGTCCTGTTCGCCCACGGCGGCGGCGCTTTTCCCGCCACCCTCGGCCGCATCGAGCACGGCTTTCGCGTGCGCCCCGACCTCGTCGCGGTGGATAACGAACGCAACCCGCGCGACTATGTCGGCAGGTTCTACGTCGATTCACTGGTGCACGATCCGGACATGCTGCGCTTCATGATCAGACTGCTGGGCGCCGAGCGCATCGCACTCGGCAGCGACTACCCCTTTCCGCTTGGCGAAACGGTGCCCGGGGAGATGATCGCGCTGATGGACGACCTGTCAGCGGAAACCCGCGCCCGCCTGCTGGCCGGCACGGCGTTGGAGTGGCTGAACCTCGACGTGGCCCGGTTCCGCTCATGAACGCCGCACGACTCGACGCCCTCGACCCATTGGCAGCCTTCCGCGACCGGTTCCACATCCCCCGCCACGACGGCGAGGACTGCATCTACCTGTGCGGCAATTCACTCGGCCTCCAGCCCAAGAGCGCGGCGCGCTACGTGGAAGAGGAGTTGGAGGCCTGGCGTGAGCTCGGCGTCGAGGGCCATTTCGGCGGACGCCGGCCCTGGAAGGACTACGGCGATCATTTCGCGGCTCCACTCGCGCAGCTCACGGGCGCACGCGAAAGCGAGGTCGTCTGCATGAACAGCCTGACCGTCAACCTGCACCTGTTGATGGCCAGCTTCTTCCGCCCCCGTGCGGGACGTTACAAGCTCCTTATCGAGCGCTCGGCCTTCCCGTCCGACCGCTACGCGGCGGTCTCGCAACTGCGCTTTCACGGGCTCGATCCCGAGGACGCCCTGATCGAGGTTGGGCCGGCCCCTGGCGAGGCCCACATCCGGACCGAGGAACTGGTGGCCGCGATCCGCGCCGCCGGAGATTCGCTGGCGCTGGCGCTGCTGCCCGGCGTGCAGTACCTCTCGGGCGAAGCATTCGATATCGGGGCATTGACCGAAGAGGCTCATGCGGTCGGGGCACTCGCCGGCTGGGACCTCGCCCATGCCATCGGCAACGTGCCGTTAAATCTGCACGACGCGAATGCCGATTTTGCCGCCTGGTGCAGCTACAAGTACCTCAACGGGGGCCCCGGCACGGTGGCGGGTGCCTTCGTCCATGCGCGCTACGAGGACGACCCGAGCCTGAATCGCCTCGCCGGCTGGTGGGGACACGACAAGGCGACGCGCTTCCGCATGGACCCGGACTTCGTGCCGATCCCGGGCGCGGAAGGATGGCAGTTGTCCAATCCGCCGGTGATCGCGATGGCGCCGCTCCTGGCGTCCCTGGAACTGTTCGCGGCCGCGGGCCCGTCCCGGCTGCATGAAAAATCGCTTGCGCTGACGGTACTGCTGGAAGACTGCCTCGATGAGCAGCTCGGCTCCGCCGTCGAGATCATCACGCCCCGCGAGCCGGCGCGGCGCGGCGCCCAGCTCTCCCTCCGCCTGCGCGCAGGTCCGGTAGCCGGGCGTGAGGCCTTCGCTCGCCTCGGCGCCGCGGGCATCGTGTGCGACTGGCGCGAACCGGACGTCATCCGCGTGGCGCCCGTACCGCTCTACAACCGCTACAGCGACGTCGAAAGATTCGTCGCGGCGCTCGCAGACGCATTGCGGTGAGCCAGGCTGTCACGTTCATCGGCGCGGGACTCGGCGGCACACTGGCTGCCATCTTCCTTGCACGCCGCGGTCGCGAGGTGACGATCTACGAGCAGCGTCCGGACCTGCGGCGCGTGGCCTTGCCTGCTGGTCGCTCGATCAACCTCGCACTGGCGAATCGGGGCCTGAGGGCGCTGCAGGCGGCCGGTCTCGAGACCGGCGTCGCGGACCTGTTGACCGAGATGCGCGGCCGCATGGTGCACCCGGTCGAAGGACCGCTCGACCTCCAGCCCTACGGCCAGCAGGCTCACGAGGTCATCTACTCCGTTTCGCGGCCAGGACTGAACGCCCTGTTGCTGGAGGCGGCCGAACGCGCCGGCGTGCGCATTCGTTTCGGCATGCGCTGCAAGGCGGTGGATTTCGACGCTGATACGCTGGAGTTCGAAGACGGGACGAGCGGCGCACGCGAGCAGGTCCGGTTGACGCCTTGCATCGGCGCCGACGGCGCAGGCTCGATGTTGCGCAAGACCCTGGCGAACCGTCCCGGCTTCGAGAATCGCGAAGACATGCTCTCGCACGGCTACAAGGAACTCAGCATCCTCGCCGATCCGCAGGGCAAGCCGCGCATGGATCCGGGCGCACTGCATATCTGGCCACGCGGTGGGCACATGCTGATCGCGCTGCCGAACCGGGACAACACGTTCACGGTCACGTTGTTCCTTCCGCAAACCGGAGAACCGTCGTTCGCCAGCCTCGACACGAAGGAAGCCGTGCAGCGCTTTTTCTACGACCAGTTCCCGGATGCCGCAGCGCTGATCGACGACCTGGAGAACAGCTTCCTGGCCAACCCGACCGGCACACTCGGCACCGTACGCTGCTCCCCGTGGTACCTGGACGACCGGGCGCTGCTGCTCGGCGACTCCGCCCATGCGATCGTCCCGTTCCATGGCCAGGGCATGAACTGCGCGTTCGAGGATGCGCTCGAACTGGATCGCTGTTTCGCCGCCACTGGAGGCAATGGTTCCGCCGACGACGCTCGCGCCGCGGCCTTCCGGATGTTCTATGCGCGTCGCAAACCCAATGCGGACGCGATCGCCGACATGGCGCTGGAGAACTACGTCGAGATGCGGGACTCGGTCAGGGATCCGGCATTCCTGTTACGGCAGACGGTCGCCTTCGAACTGGAACGACGCTATCCGGATCGGTTCGCCCGGCGCTACGGCCTCGTCATGTTCCGCGACGACGTGCCCTATGCCGAGGCGCAGCGGCGTGGGCGGATCCAGGAGAACCTGCTGCGCGAGTTGACCGCGGGTCTCGATAATGCCGCGGACGTCGATTATGATCGAGCCGGAAAACTGATTGCTGCGCGCCTCGATCCTTTGCCGGAACTCGACAAAACGGGCTGAGCGCGGCACTGGAGATCCCGCCGATGCCAGCGCCGACATTCTCCCGCCTGACCCCTTTCGAGCGTTTTCTGCAGCTATTCACGTCCGTGCGCCCCGGCGAGGGACGCACCGTGTTCCTTATGCTGGCGCAGGTCTTTCTCCTGCTGCACGGCTATTACCTCATCAAGCTCGTGCGTGAGACGCTGATCCTCGTCGAGGGTTCGGCCGAGGTGCGCTCCTACGCCAACGGCGCGATCGCCGTCACGCTGATCTTTTTGGTCCCGCTGTACAAGCTGTTATTCGATTACCTCAAACGCGGCGGGGACAAGTCGGTCGTGCTGCGTTGGATAGGTGGATTCTTCGCCTCCAACCTGCTGATCTTTGCCTTCCTCTTCTGGATGGGTATCCCGATTGCGGTGCCGTTTTTCATCTGGGTGGGGGTGTACAGCGTCATGGTGGTGGCGCAGTTCTGGGCTTTTGCCGCCGACCTGCTCAACATCAAGACGGGACAACGGCTGTTTGCCCTGATCATGGTCGGCGCAGCGCTCGGCGCGCTGACGGGCAGCCAGGTCGCCGGCCGGCTCTACGAAGTGGTCGGCGTGACGAACCTCATGCTGCTTTCCACGGCCATGCTGGTCTGCGTTTTGTTGCTCAGCCGGGTCGCCGAGCGTGCCGTGCCCGAAGGCTCACGTGCGGCCGAGGTCGAGGAAGAGCTCGAAACCGGGAACACGATCGCCCGGGTACTCGGCGGTTTCAGCACCGTGTTGCGGAGCAGCTACTTGTTCCGTATCGCGATATTCGTGCTGCTGCTGAACCTCGTGAACACCAACGGCACGTATATCCTCGCTGCTTTCCTCAGCGATCATGCAGCGCAGATGGTCGCCGCGAGCACATCCGGCTTGACGACGGACACGGTCATATCGAAATTCTATGGCAATTTCTACGCCACACTGACCGCACTGCAGATACTCGTCCAGCTGTTCCTGGTGTCACGCATTTTTCGCTGGTTCGGCGTGCGCGGCGCCATCCTGATCCTGCCGGCCGTCATGCTGCTGAACTACGGCCTCATCCTGTTCTTCCCGGTCTTCGCGCTCGTGCGGGTGCTGATGATCATCGAGATGACCACCAACTACTCCATCCAGAACACGACCAATCACACCCTCTACCTGCCGGTGACGCGCGAAGAGAAATACGTCGGCAAGACCACCATCGACACCTTCTTCGTCCGCTTCGGTGACCTGCTGCAGGCGATGCTGGTGTTCCTCGTGGCCCAGGTGCTCGGACTGGAGATCGGCTGGATCATCGGTATCAACCTTTGCCTGGCGGCCGTGCTTTTCGCCCTGGGCAACGCCATCGGCCGCCGTCACCACGGCGAGATCCGGCACAATCTCGCCAACATGCCACCGGTGACTCAGGCCCCGCTTCCCGACGTCTACGTCCCCGCAGGGCAGATGCTGGTGTTCAGCGTCCCGGACCAGGCTTTCATGGACCCTGATCCGGGCGACACCCTGCGTTACGAAGCGAAATCGGCCGACGGCAGTCCGCTGCCTGCCTGGATACGTTTCGATCGGCACAACCAGACGTTCACGCTGCGGCCGCCGCAGGACACGGCGGGCGAGCGACGCGTCGTGCTGACGGCCACCGACTTCGAAGGGCTAAGCGTGCATGCCGAGTTCGGTATCGAATACGGGCCGGACTCGGTACCCCGCTTCAGCGCAGCCGCTGCAGCTGCCTCGCCCGCGTCACCAGTGCCTCCAGTTGGCGCTGATTGAGATACGCCGATAGCGGCGCCACGTTTTCCGCGGTGATCGCATCGAGCGCCGCGCTCATCTGCGGCGTCAGCGTCAGCTCGGAATTGCGCAACATCGCCCGGACATCGGTCGCCACGCCGAAGGCCTCCGACTGGTCGGTCAGCCAGAGGCGCCAGTCTTCGTCATAGCGCAGGGTGCCCAGGTCTGGTGCGGCATTCAGGATGAGCACGTCGAAAGCACTCATCAGCCGATACTGCCCCGCCAGGTCGCAGTCGCCGGTGAAGGGAATCTGCTCGGCCTGGCGCTGGCGTTCGGAGAACGATGCCGGAATCCACAGACGCAGTGAGCCACGCGCATCGCCGAGCGCCCGCGCCACGGTCACGGGCACCATGCCCAGTCCCAGCAGGCGGTCAACCTGGTAAGCGGCGATCTCGTAGCCGAAGCGCTCGGCCCGCTCGCCGCCACGACGCCAGCGACGCGATTCCAGCCCCGGGGCGGTATCGACCGTATTGAAGACGGCCTCGAGGCGGCGGTCGCCCTGCTCCAGGACGACGCGCTGCACACCCGCGTCGCCAGCGGCCTCGACAGCGGCCACCTCCGCCGTCAGCAGGAAGCTCTCGATCTCTGCGTCACTCATGCCGTAAGGACGATCCCATTCGCGGGACGGCGCGGTATCGAGCTCCGCGTAGCCCTCGCCCGCATACCAGGCACGGGCCATGCCGTCCTCGAGCACCAGGGCCGATGGACGCCCTCGATAGGCCGCAACGTTCATGCCGGTATCGACGCGCAGCACTTGGCCGTCCAGCCGACTGGTGATCCTGCTGCCACGGGTCGGCGTATGGCCGACCGCCACCCGGACGGCGCCGAGCCGCTCAAGTGCGCGCGCGACGGGTTCGGTCTCGACATAGGCATGGCAAAGCGAGTTGCCGCGGTACCAGAGGGGCCCGTCCGGGATGAAGGGAAGGCCGTCCGCGGCAGCAGTGATGGCATCGGCCGCCGCCCGCACTTCCGGCGCAGCCTTCTCGCCAAGTGCGGCGGCGCGCTCGATGATCGTCATCAAACCATCGTCATCACTCACGACACCCGCGTCGAGCAGGGTATGCCAGCCTTCCGCGAAGCGACGGATATCGCCGCGCGCACGCTCGTTGATGGTTTCCAGCGAAAGCCCGTCGAGCAGCGGCGAGACGCCGCCGTGGATGAACAGGGTGTCGTTGACGACGATAGCCACCGGCAGTTCCAGCAGCCACGCACCGTACTCGCCGTCCGGCGCAAGCGCGGCACGCCGCTCGAAAAAGCCGGGTGGAAACTCGCCCGTCTGTTCCGTGCCGAACTGGGTATAATCGCCCAGGCTGACGTAACGCAGGTCCCCCGCGAGATTCATCGCCTCGTGATTGCCATGAATCACATGCACGTCGCCGCCGGCTGCCTCGGCTTCCCGGTCAAGGCGCATCAACAGGTCCATCACCTGCTTTCCGTAGTCGCCGCGATCCAGCAGATCCCCGAGCGACACGAGATGCGCTTCACCGCCACTCCACCCTAGCTCGGCATCCACCAGGCCCGTGCCCTGCAACAGGGTGAGCAGCTCGTCGTAGGCACCATGAACATCGCCGACGACGACCACTCGATCGACATCCTCGAAACGATAGTTCCCGGCCGCAAGCAGTTGCATGCACGGCAACAGGCAAAGCGCGAGCAACCAGAACGCATGCCGTGTCCTGTCTTGAATGATGCGCAACATCACTGCCCTCCCACAGCTTGGTCAGCAGCCACGACGGTGGTGAACAGGCCGAGGCTGATATATCTCTCGCAGACGAACTCAGCATAGCGGGCGGAGAAGAAGCTGCCGACAGAAAACACCCGTCCGCCACGCACGAATTTTTCCTCCCGCCCAGGCAGCAGTGTGCGCACCGCCTCCACCTGCGGCTCGCTCTGCGGCACGATCAGGACTTCATGCATCGCCAGCACCGCATCCTCTCCCGCCGTGTACTCGGCCAGCATGCCGTCCACCTCTTCCAGCGCGACAGATTCCTGCCATGCAACCCGCGTGTCGGACTCGACCAGCGCCTGCAGCACATCCCGCAAATCAGCCACCTGCTTCGCCGGCGGATTGAGGTTCAGGTAGTCCGTAATGGCCTTCCGCAGGCCGATCATGCCTCCCTGCGCGCCGTCACCGGCTGTGCCGGGCGCCTCCAGGCGCCACTCGCGCGCAAAGTGCCGGATGATCTCGGTCTCGCGCTCGTCCACGTGGCCATCCACCGATGCCAGTTCGTGCAGCACGCGCAGGATCTGCGTGGCGCCCCTGGGCTGAACAAGGCGCTTGAGCAGGTCGGCCGACTCCTTGCGCTCCAGGTTGAGCGCGCGCAGGAACAGGCTGCGAAAGCCGCGCTTGCGAAACTCCGCCACCCACAGGCCGCTGCCGATGAGGACGAATATCACCGCCGTGACGATGCCGATCGTGGTCTTGGTGGCGGCCGCCGGGTTGGGATTGATCAGCAGGAACATGATCAAGAACGGGATGCCGTTGAAAAGGCCGAGCAGTGCGGCGGCAATGGAAACGCTCTCCGTGACTTCCCGCAGCATGCGTCGTTTCCACAGCTTGTTGATGATCAGGTAGTTGGTGACGAGAGTCACCACGATCCCGATCGCCACCAGGAACTCGACGAAAGTGAGGAAAAAATTCACTACCGGGCGGCTCCCAGGCAAGCCAGCCCCAGCACCTCTTCCGAATCTTCAATAGTGCCGATTTGCCCCTCATCGACAGCCTCAAGCAAGCCATCGATGCGCCGCTGCACCTGGCGTATTTCCGCCCTGGTGAGACCGAACTGGATGCGGCCGCGCCGGCTGCGCACGCCGCGGGTGTTCGCCAGGTTCTTGCCGAAGGTCGCGACGGGCGTCAGTACGCCGTCTTCGAGATGAA
>Ga0102938_10000139_pt1 | contig 47229 bp, 39 predicted proteins | sample SalPonR2_B_D2_MG_FD_84516 | JGI IMG/M metagenome (GOLD analysis project Ga0102938, IMG submission 84516) | Salt pond soil microbial communities from South San Francisco under conditions of wetland restoration - Salt Pond MetaG R2_B_D2_MG | ecosystem: Environmental > Aquatic > Marine >...
AATCGCCAAGAGCAGCAGATCCTGCAGCGTGAATACGAACATGCCCGACGTTACTTCGAAGCCCATCGAGCGGCGGCGAACACCTTTACGACCGTCGGTCAATTGCCGGCCCTGAACGACTCCAATTCCGATTCCAAGGCGACAGAAATTGCCGCCGGGTCGTTGGTGGCAAGCTTAATTTTCAACTTAGACGAGGCACTGACTCATGAATAATTCGATCCGTGCCAACTCCGGACCGCTTTCACAGGCGGAGCAACTTGAAGTCACGCGGCGTTATTTCTTGGGACGCGGCGCGGGAGTGGGCGTCGGGGCGATGGCGCTCGGCATGCTGAACCATCCTTCGACCGCCGGCGCTGCACAAACGACTCCGGCGATACCGCATTTTGCGTCTCGGGCGAAACGGGTGATTTTTCTGACGCAGTCGGGCGGGCCCTCCCAGATTGAACTGTTCGATCACAAGCCGGGCCTGCGCAAGCTTGCCGGCACGCCGCTGCCTGACAGTGTGCGAAACGGACAGCGTTTGACCGGCATGACGAAGAACCAACCGCAGTTGATCATGCCACCGCATTCCCGATTTCGTCAGCATGGCCAGTCGGGGGCAACGGTCAGCGATTGGTTACCGTATACCGCCGGCATCGCCGACGAATTGTGCTTTATCAAATCGATGGTCACCGACCAGATCAACCACGCGCCGGCGATGACGAAGTTCTTAACGGGACATCAACTGACCGGTCGGCCGAGCATGGGCAGTTGGTTCAGCTATGGCTTGGGCAGCGAGAACCGTGACTTACCAGACTACTTGGTATTGCTGTCGAAAATGAAACGCGGCAGTGACCAACCGCTGTACGACCACTATTGGGGCAGCGGCTTTTTGCCTTCGGTTTATCAGGGCGTCAAGTTGCGCAGCGCCAAAGACCCGGTGCTCTACCTGCGTGATCCGGAAGGTTTACCGAGAGAACTCCGGCGCAGCATGCTGGATGGGCTTGGAGAACTGAATGAAATGCGTCGTGAAGCGACCGGCGATCCAGAGATCGAGACGCGGATCAAGCAGTACGAGATGGCTTACCGAATGCAGGCCAGCGTCCCCGAGTTGACCGACGTCAGCGACGAACCCGAGTCGACGTTTGAGCTGTACGGTCCCGATTCGCGACGCCCCGGCAGCTATGCGGCGAACTGCATCCTTGCCCGACGGTTGGCCGAACGTGGCGTGCGATTCATTCAACTGTTCCACCCCGACTGGGATCATCACAGCCGGCTGCGCAGTTGGTGCACGGCCCGCTGTCGCGACACCGACCAAGCGAGTGCGGCCTTGGTAACCGACCTCAAGCAACGTGGCATGTTGGAGGACACATTGGTGATTTGGGGAGGCGAATTCGGCCGTGGCGTTGCAGGGCAGGGCAAATGGGACAGTCCCGAAGGAGGCCGCGATCACCATCCGCGTTGCTTTACGATTTGGATGGCCGGCGGTGGCGTGCGCAACGGCATGACTTACGGAGGAACCGATGATTACAGCTACAACGCGGTCGAAAATCCGGTGCATGTGCGTGACCTGCATGCCACGGTGATGCACCTCATGGGAATCGACCACCAGCGTTTCACGTATCGCTTTCAAGGCCTCGACTTCCGCCTCACCGGCGTGGAACCGGCGAGGGTTGTGAGCGACATCTTGGCCTAAACGGCAGCTTGGCTTAAGCGGTATGGATCGCTCGTTTGTCGACCGCCAGGGCGGCTTCGTGCACCGCTTCGGCCAAGGTGGGATGGGCGTGGCAGGTGCGAGCGATATCTTCGCTGCTGGCCCCGAATTCCATGGCCGCGGCCGCTTCGGCGATCAAGTCCCCGGCGCGAGCGCCGATGATGTGAACCCCCAGCACGCGGTCGGTTTTCTCATCGGCAAGGATTTTCACCCGGCCTTCGGCTTCGCCCAGCGTGCGAGCCCGACCGTTGGCTCCGAAGAAACCGATCCCTTTTCGATACGCCACGCCGCGTTCTTTCAATTGGTCTTCGGTTTGGCCGACCATGGCAATTTCGGGATGGGTATAGACCACCGCCGGGATGACGTCGTAGTTCATATGGCTGGGGATACCCGCCATGTTCTCCACGCAGACGACGCCTTCTTCCATCGCTTTGTGAGCCAGCATCGCGCCGCCGATGCAATCGCCGATGGCGTAGATACTCGGGACCGTGGTACGGAAATGTTTGTCGACCGTTAGGTACCCCTTCGGGTCGCGCGAGACACCGACTTCGTCCAGCCCCAGTCCATCGGTCGTGGGCACCCTGCCGGTCGACAACAGCACGCGATCGCACTCAATCGGTTCGCCATCTTTAATTTCGAGGATGCAACGATCGCCTTCGCGTCGTGCCGATTGCACCATCGTTTTGGTGCGGAAATCGATGCCTTGCTTCTTGAAAGTGCGGTGCGCCATCTGCGCCAGTTCGCTATCGATTCCCATCAAGATTCGGTCCGTCGCTTCCAGCACGATGACTTCACTGCCTAACCGATTCCAGACACTGCCCAGTTCCAGACCGATGTAGCCGCCACCGATCACGACCAACCGCTGGGGGACTTCGGGAAAGGCGAGGGCGGTCGTACTGTTGCCGATGCGGTCGCCATCTTCTTCGATATTGGGCAGCGTCGCGGGTCGACTGCCCAGTGCCAGGAGAATCTTGTCGGCTTGCAATCGTTGCGGCTCGTCGCCGGTGACCTCCACCGTTTCAATGTCACGCAGCCTGCCGCGCCCGCGCACCGCAGTCACTTTTTGGTTCTTGAACAGCATGTCGATGCCGCCTGTCAGGGTATCGACGATGCTATCTTTGCGTTGCATCATCTGCTGCAAATTCAGCTTCACCCCCGAGATTTCCAATCCGTGCTGGGAAAAGCCGTGCTGGGTCTCGTGATAGAGATGGCTCGATTCCAAGAGGGCTTTGCTGGGAATGCACCCCACACGCAAGCAGGTCCCCCCAAACCGCGGATTTTCGTCCACGCAGGCGACTTTCAGCCCCAACTGTGCCGCTCGAATCGCCGCGACATAGCCTGCCGGTCCGCCGCCTAAAACCACTAAATCAAATTGATCCGTTTTCATAATGTCGATGCCGGGGATGGGAATGGAAAGGACGTCTTCTCTCGGGAGGAGGATTGCCCTCCCAGTCTAGCGCCGCGACCTGCAATCGAACAGTTGCCCTTGGCATACGTTTTCAGGTTCCTTACCGCGGCTTGAACGATGACCTATAACGGTTGATCAACGATTGACGTCTTTAAACACCGTTTCGCGCGAGTAGCCTCCGTTGAACCCCGTCTGGAAAAAACGTCTCCGCACGTTCATCGGCCCCGTCCTGGCGATGGGACTGTTTATCGCTGCAATCAAGCTGCTGATCGGCGAAGCGAAAAAAATCAGTTGGGAAGAGTTCTGGGATGCGTTGACCGGGATTCCGCTGATTTACTTGGGGATCGCAGCACTGCTGATCGCGATGAACTACGTATTGCTGACGACCTACGATCTGCTGGCGCTACGTTATTTGCGACGCTCGCTGCCGCTCCGGCGAGTCGCTCTTGTCGGTTTCCTGGGCTACGCGATGGGCAATAACTTGGGGACGCTGATCGCCGCTGCGCCGCTGCGGTTTCATTTTTACTCCCGTTGGGGATTGGGACCGACTCAAATCGTCGCGTTACTCGCTTTTTTGGGGCTGACCTTCTGGAGCGGCCTGTGGTTTTTGGGCGGCATGGTGCTGGTGTTTCATCCCGTTCCCTTGCCACCCGACGTGCGACTACCGATCGGGACTCAAACGCTCGGTTTCGTGCTGCTCTCGCTGTGGGTCGCCTATGCCTTCAGTTGTGCCTTTTGGCATAAACCGGTTCCAATTGGCGGACTGAAATTGCGATCCCCCGATATCGGCTTGATGGGACTGCAGACCTCCGTTGCGGCGGTCGACTTGACGATCTCGGCGACGGCGCTTTACCTGGTGCTGCCTGCAGATACCGTTGTGCCGTTCGCGTTGGTCCTAGCGGCTTACTTGGTGGCGATTGCGGTCGCCTTGGTATCTCAAGTCCCCGGAGGCTTGGGAATTCTCGAGCTGATTCTGCTCAAGCTGTTGACCGGCACCGTTGGTCAAACCGTGCTGGCGTCGGTGCTGGTGTTCCGCGTGATGTACTACGTATTGCCAATGCTGTTTGCCATTGTGCTGATGGTCGGGCATGAACTGTGGGAAGGCACCCAACAGATGCGCGCCGCCAAGAAGCGAGTCACGCCGCCCAACGCGCCGTAGCACCTCCCGCTTGGGGAAGCCAAGCGACGGGAACCGGCATGCCGACGCCTGTCCGTGACGCAAACGCTGAGAGATTTCCCCATCGCCTTGGCGGGTACGGTTTAGTATCCACTCTTCAGTGCGTTTCCGTCGCTCGAATAACGGAGAGCATTGGCCCAATCCCTGCACGCGTGCCGCGGCAATTTGTTGCGGCGGTAATTGATGCGACAAGTATTGAATCCGGGCCAGCATGACGTAAGTTGAAACAGTGACTGCGGCAAAAAATGGTTGCGTGACGAAAAAATTGCAGCAGGAATGTTTGAGCCCCATGACTGCCCGCTGGACACCAGTACACAGAGGCCGTGAGAGTGATAGCCAAACCCACGACAGGTGACTTTTCCTTCGCTCAGGCTAGAAGCCTCATCTCGGACCTGCAGAAGCCTCGGCCGATGATTTACTGGGTCGACTTTTTATTGACCGCGATCATCGGCCATGCTTTGTTTTTCTCCATGGCCGCGGCGCTGCGACGACTCGATTTTTCTCCGTGGGTGGCGGCTTGGGTGGTGTTTGCCTACTGCGGCGTCGTGGTGCTGTACATGCGAGCGACGATGTTCATTCATGAACTGGTTCATCTTCGAGCAGGCACCATGACCGGCTTTCGCGTCGTTTGGAATTTGCTATGCGGGATCCCGTTTCTGTTGCCGTCGTTCCTCTACTATCCTCATGTCGAGCACCATCGTCGCAAACACTACGGGACCGAACACGATGGCGAATACCTCGCGCTCAGTCATTCGCCGCGATGGTTCTTGATTGGCTTTTTGCTGCAAGGCTTGTATGTACCGCCACTAGCTGTCCTGCGGTTCACGGTGATCAGCCCGATCTGCTGGGTCTTTCCTCAAGCGCGTCCGTTCATTCACCGCCACGCCTCTTCGATGATCATCGATCCGTTTTACCGGCGTCCCGAAGCGGGCCAACGCGTGCGACGCATGATTTTGATTCAGGAAGTCCTCTGCTTTTTGTGGTGCATTTGGTTTTTTGTTTCGAATTTCTACAACCCTGTCGTCGGCGGCTGGTCCGATCCGATCTGGCCCATCGCCTACGCCGTCGGAGTCGGCGCGGTGACGGTAAACGCCTTCCGCACACTCGGTGCACACCGCTGGGTCAATGAATCGGGAGAGATGACTTTCGAAGATCAATTGCTCGACACACTGAATTACCCCGACCGGCCTTGGATTACCGAGCTCTGGGGACCGATTGGCACCCGCTACCACGCGCTGCATCACCTGTTCCCCAGCCTCCCGTATCACAACTTGCCGACCGCCCACCGACGCTTGATGGCAGGTCTACCCGCCGATTCCCCATACCGCAAAACGGTTCGCTCCGGTCTGATGCAAGCCTTGAAGGAACTGTGGAACCGTTCAAGCGAAGCCACCGTGACCCGAAAACAAGGAACCGCAACAATCTCTGGATAGTCACCTGCAATCGGCTTAGACTAAAGGTCCGGTTACTGAGTCCCTACGCTATCCATCTTATGTGTGTTGCCATGCTATTGACCTACCATCGCTTGATCTTGTCACTGCTAGCCGGTTGGCTAACGGTAGGATTTTCCTTCGCCGCCGAACCGGCCGACGATGCTGCGACAGGCCCTTGGGTTACTTCGATTGCCACCGTGGGCGATGGCTCCCAAATCGCCATTGCTTCGGCGCAGGGCCTGCTGCTGCGAGAAGGAGAAGTGATGCTGGCATCCACGGAAACCCCCGCCTCCCCAACCGTCGCCTACCAACAGCCTGCGGCCGTTTGGGCGGTGTCGGGATCCTCGGATGGCAAATACCTTGCGAGCACCGACTATCGAGGCAATTTGGCAATCCACGACTTCCAGGCCTCCGAAACCCAACATCACGACAAGGCGATGGAACGCTGGACTCGAGCTCTCTGCTTTAGCCCCGACAGCAAGCACGTCGTCGGCGGGAACGAAGCGGGCAAACTATTTGTCTGGAACTTGGAAGAAAAGAAGGTCGAAAAGACGCACGAGCTCGACCCCCAAGCGGTCATGGACATCCAGTTCTCCCCTGCTGGTGATCTGCTGGCAGTCAGCGACGGTGGTGGTCACGTCCATTTGCTGAAATGGCCCTCACTCGAAGAAACCGCTGCGATCACGGTCTGTGACCAACCGGTCTGGAGCGTCGTGTTCGCCGGCAATGGCTTGGTCGCCGGAGCCGCCGACAACCGCATTTATTACCTCGAGCAAAGTGGCGGCGAAGCGAAAGAAATTGCCAAGCTGACCGACTGGGTATCCGATCTTGCAGTCGGACCAACGGGCTTGATCGCAGCGGCTGAAATCGGCGGTCGCGTGCAGATCATGACCAGCGAAGGCCAACCGGTTGGCGCGCCGGCTGACGCGCCCAGCGGGGTCTGGACACTGCACTGGACAAATGATGGTAAGCTATTGGTGGGCACGCGGAAGCACGGCCTGCAAATGATGCAACAGACCTGGAACTGGGTCGAACCACCGACTGCTGAAGAAAAGCCTGCTGAAGAAAAGCCCGCTGAAGAAAAGCCCGTTGAACAAAAGCCCGCTGAAGAAAAGCCCGCTGAAGAAAAGCCCGCTGAAGAAAAGCCCGCTGAAGAAAAACCCGCTGAAGAAAAACCCGCTGAAGAAAAGCCCGCTGAAGAGAAACCCGCTGAAGAAAAGCCTGCTGAAGAAAAGCCTGCTGAAGAAAAGCAGGAAGCGCCTTAAGGCAGCATCGCTCGTGCCCCCCTTCGCTACCCATTTCCATCCAGCAGAACCCGCCATGTCCTACCAAAAAACATTGGACCATTCGCGTCATCTGCCGATAATCTGGATGGATGAGGGGATGCCTGCATGAGCACTGAGGATTCGATCGCCAACGAACCATCGCCCAACCGTACCAGCGGCAAGTACATTGTTCGCTGCGGGGCGATGCGTACGCTGTGCGTCCTGAAGTCAAAAGAAGACTTCACGTACGGCGTGAAAGTCATCGCCCGCACACCGCGCGGCGTGGAGTTCGGGGAAATCCTCTGCCCCGCAACCGCTCAGGCGATCACTCATCTAGTCGATCCGCCGGAAGGACAGGTGCTGCGGCGAGTGACATCCGAGGACGAACACGAACTGGCCCATCTGCACTCCCGCGGGGAAGATGAGTTCAAGGCCTGCAAGCGTGCCATCGGCGATCTGAAACTCGACATGCAACTGGTCGACGTCGAACATCTCTTCGGTGGCGAGCGGGTGGTGGTGTTTTACTTAGCCGAAAACCGCGTCGATTTCCGCGCCCTGGTCAAACGGTTGGCTAGTGAGTTCCAAACCCGTGTCGAAATGCGTCAAATTGGTGTCCGCGACGAAGCTCGGTTGCTGGCAGATTACGGTGACTGCGGTAAACCGGTTTGCTGCAACACGCACTTGTCAAAGATGCCCCCGGTGTCGATGAAAATGGCGAAGCTGCAAAAGGCGACACTCGATCCGTCAAAAATTTCGGGACGTTGCGGGCGGCTGAAATGTTGCCTGAGATATGAGTATGATACGTACGACGAGATGCGACGAGAGTTGCCACCGGTTGGCAGCGAGATCGTGACTTCCGACGGCCGTGCCAAAGTGCTCGGTCACGAAATCCTCGCTCAACAGATTCTAGCGCAAACCGAGGACCACCGCCGAATTTTAATCGCGCTCAGCGACGTGCTGAGCGTCACTCGCAAATCGCCTGGACAAGCCAAAAAGAAGCGTGGCAAGAATCGAGCAGCGGATGCTCCGGAATCTTCGTCCAAGCCAGGAACAGGAAAGCAGGAGCCCCCCCCATCATGACAGCGATTCACCCGTTCACCGAATTATTGGATCGAGACCGACGATACAAGCTGGAAGCTTATCAGTTCATTCGCGAAGCGCTCTCGTACGCTCATGACGTGATGCGCATGCACGAAGCTCCTGATCCTGAATCGGAGGAGACGCGTCACATCACCGGGCAACAGTTGTGCGAAGCCTGCCGCGTCTACGCGCTCGAACAATACGGCTTTATGGCGAAACTAGTTCTCAACCGCTGGGGACTGAATTGCACAGGCGACTTTGGCGAGATCGTTTACAACCTGATCGAAATCGAGCAGATGAAGAAAAGCGAATCGGATCGCCGTGAAGATTTCGACGACGCTTATGACTTCGACACCGCCTTCGAACCGCAATTCTCGGTCGCTTCGCCCGACGAGGTTTAAGCAAGCCGACTTACATGGCTTCGATTTTCTTCAGCAGCGTTTCGCGTAACTGACCTGGATTGACGTTTGGATTCTTCTGCTTGGCTTGTCCGATCAAGGCACCAATCGCCTGTGGCTTGCCGCCTTGCACGTGCTCGATGACCTGCGGGTTGGCGGCCAGCAACTCATCGCACAAAGCGTCCAGTTCGCTATCGTCGACCGCTTCGATACCCAGCGCCGCAGTCGCCTCGGCGACGGTTCCGCCATGATTGAGCAGGTGCTGATAAACGATCTTCGCACGCGAATTATCCAGTCGCCCGGCACGAATCTCTTTCAGTAAGTCACCTAGCGTTTCGGCCGGCAGCGGAAACTCGGACAACTCCCAGTGATTCTCCTTCAGCGTTCGCAAGATGTCCTGCTGAATCCAAGCACTCGTTCGCTTGGCGTCTCCCGATGTCTCGGCAACGGTCTCGAAGAACGCCACCATCTGCGGCCCTTGATTAACGATCACGTCGGCATCGTAGGGCTTCAGGTCGTACTGCGTCTGCAGGCGATCGCGCGTCTCGGCAGGCAATTCGCCAAGCTCCTGTCGCGCCGCCTCGATGCGTGAGGCAGGCAAGGCGACCGGCAATAAGTCGGGATCGGGAAAATAACGATAGTCGGCCGACTCTTCTTTTTCGCGTTGCACGAATGTTTCTTCGGTGGCGTCGTTCCAACCGAACGTCCGCTTGGAAACCGTTTCGATCGTCGCGCCGGTATCCTCCCATTCTTGATACTGGCGTTCCGCTTCGTACTCGATCGCCCGCTCGACCGCACGAAAGCTGTTCATGTTTTTGACTTCGACGATCGGCGTCGCGATTCGCTGCCCCTCTTTGGTGATGTGCAAGTTCACGTTCGCGTCCACGCGTAAACTGCCCTCTTGCATCTCACAATCCGAAACCCCCAAATGCGTCAGCAGCAACTTCAGTTCGGACAGATAGGCCCGCGCTTCGGCAGCCGAAAACATCTCGGGCTTGCTCACAATTTCCAGCAGTGGCGTGCCGCAACGATTCAAGTCGATGCGTGAGAAATCGCGGCCGGCAGCTTCATCATGCATGCTCTTGCCAGCGTCTTCTTCCAGGTGCGCTCGAAACAAACCAATCCGCCGCATGCTTCCTTCGTTTGCCGGATCGGGAATGTCAAGATAGCCATCGGCGCAGATCGGCAGATCGAATTGGCTGATCTGATACCCCTTCGGCAAGTCAGGATAGAAGTACTGCTTGCGGTCCCATTTTGTCAGCGGCGGGATCTCGCAGTTCAAAGCTAAGCCGGTCGTGATGGCTAGATCGATCGCCTGCTCATTGATCACCGGCAGCGCGCCGGGCAAGCCCAGACAGACAGGGCACACCTGTGTATTCGGCGCTGCCCCATACTGCGTGCTGCAACGACAGAACAGCTTCGACTGCGTCTTTAATTGAACGTGGACTTCCAGGCCGATTACCGTGCGATGCGGGTAGCGACCGTCGTTGTCGTCGTCGAGTTGGTCACTCACAGCGAAGGCCTCTGCTGGTGATGATCGGTTGCCTTTTGAAACGCCGCACCGGCGCGGAACAGAGCCGCCTCTCGCAGGGGAGGAGCTTGCAACTGAACACCCAGCGGCAGCCCCGCGGCTGTGGCTCCGGCTGGCAAAGAAATCGCTGGCAAGCCCGCCAGATTGGCTCCCACGGTAAACAGGTCGCAGAGATACATCTGCAACGGATCGTCGACCTTGTCGCCCAACGCAAAGGCGGCCGTCGGAGTGACAGGCCCGAGGAGCAAATCAACTTGCCCAAACGCTTCGTCATAGTCGCCGCGAATCAGCCGCCGCACGCGCAACGCTTTGGAGTAGTACTTCGCCGAATAACCCTCGCTCAGCGAGTACGTGCCCAACATAATGCGGCGTTTGACTTCGGCCCCAAAACCCTCTTCGCGACTCTTGCAGTAGGTCGCAACCAACGGTCCCATCTGCTTCGCTTCGTCGGCAGTGATCTCGCTGCGATGGCCGTAATGCGCGCCGTCGTAACGCGACAGGTTACTGCTCGCTTCGCAAGGAGCGATGATGTAATAAGTCGGTACCCAATATTTGGTGTGCTTGAACTGCACGTCGACGATCACCGCCCCCGCATCGCGAAAGACGCCTATCGCTCGCTGCACCGCGGCGCGAGTCTCCGCATCGAGGCCATCGCTTTCAAGCTGATCGCGGATCACCCCGATCCGCATTCCCCGGACATCGGCCGCCGCGACCGCTGACATGTAATCATCCACCGGAGCATCTAACGAAGTCGAGTCACGTGCATCCAGTCCAGCGATCTGTGACAGCAGCAACGCATTGTCTGCGACGTCCCACCCCAAAGGGCCGACTTGATCGAGGCTGCTGGCGAAAGCGATCAGTCCAAATCGACTGACGCGGCCATAGGTTGGCTTCAATCCCGTCACCCCACAAAAGGCAGCCGGCTGACGAATCGAGCCGCCGGTGTCGCTGCCCAAACTGAGCGGCACATTGGAAGCCGCGACCACCGCCGCTGCCCCGCCACTACTGCCGCCGGGAGTGCGCGACGTGTCCCACGGGTTCCGCGTCACACCAAAGGCACTATTCTCGGTGCTCGCCCCCATGGCGAACTCGTCCATGTTCGTTTTGCCAACCAACAATGCATCGGCGGCACGCAACCTGGAGATCACCGTCGCGTCGTACGGTGGTCGAAAACCTCGCAACATCTTCGACGAACAGGTCGTCGGCATATCGGCGGAACAGAGCACATCCTTGACCGCGACCGGAATACCCGCGAGTGCACCAAGCGATTTCCCGGCGGCGCGACGCTGATCGATACTCGAAGCCTGCTGCAATAGGGGCTCGCCAACAGAGTGCGTAAAGCCCGCAATCGTCGGCTCGGTAACCGCCATGCGATCGATCGCAGCCCGCGCCACCTCCACCGCCGACACGTCGCCGGCAGCCAACAGACGCTTCAAGTGGACTGCCGAATCGAGCGGTATGGTCATGACGTTGGCGGCAACACAGGCGGAACAAGAAAACACTCATCGTCGGCCAACGGCGCATTGGCCAGTGCGGCTTCGCGCGAGAGACTGGGCTGCACGCAATCGGCAGCCCAGCGATTGGTAACATCCAGAGCCGTTGTCATCGGCTCGACCCCTTCGGTATCAAGCTCCGCCAACTGCTCCACGAAACCGAGAATGCGTTCCAGCTGAGGCCCCAGCGTTTGCACCTCCTCCTCGGTCAGTTCTAACCGAGCCAAGCGTGCTAGCTTACGAATATCGTCGTCCGAGAATGCCATCCGAATCGTTGCCTACCGTTATTTCTTGGCTGGCTTGCTGTCGCCAAGCTCAAACGGCTTGACCTTAACCGTCTTACGAACCGCACCGCTGCGGATACAAGCCGTGCAGACACGCATCGTCTTGTTGGTTCCATTGGGCGTGGTGACATGGACTTTCTGCAGGTTCGGCACGAACTTGCGGCGTGTGATGCCGGTAATTTTCGTACCCACTCCGCCAAGATACTTCGCTTTACCGCGAGTCTCGACGCTGTTTCCCATCTGCACTTTTTTACCACAGGCTTCGCATTGACGAGCCATAACGATACTCCGACGTTTTCAAAATTGTGTTGAAAGTTTTATATAAGTCGCCACCAGCCACGGCGTTTCAGCCGGAACCGCGATGTTCATGCATTTTTGATAAGCTCAAGAGTATATCGCAGCCTCGGCGGGACACAACCGCGGATCTCAATCACCGATCCCCGCCAAAAAGATCCCCGCCAAAAAGATCCCCGCCAAAAAGATCCCCGCCAAAAAGATCCCCGCCAAAAGGGCCCCACAGGAAACCCAAAGCAACTATAAACCCGGTCGAAGGCCGTTGGCTGACGCCAATCCGCTTACACGGCCGCCTTTCTGAGGCTTTCGGCCGCGGCTAGGCCGCTGTGGAGGGCGCCCTGGATCGAGCGAGTTTCGCAGTGATCGCCACAAATCACGACGCCGTTGTGCTGTGGCAAACGGACGACCGGCTCGAGTTCGCTGACGGCTTGGGAGGGGAGTGCATAGGGAATGTCGTAAATCCGCAGCAACTGCCAATCGTCCACCGACGCTCCGTACCAGTCCCGCAACTGGGCGCGGACTGTCGATTCAAGCTCCCAAGGTGCCGACGAGCGACCGATGACGCTGACGCTGATCAACGCTTTTCCTGGCGGGGCGTATTCGGGAGCCACGTTGCTTAACACGGCCAAGTTGTTAATCGGCCCGACTTGCTTGGCTCCCGCCAAGACGAGCAGGGGCTCGGAGATGGGAGCCACATCGGCGGTGAAGTAAAGATTCGTCACGCTGTTCCAGTCGGCTGGCAGGCCGGCAACTGCGGCGCCAGCGGATGAATCTTTGAGCAAGCGATGTGCGGCGTTGAATTCGGTGGCGATCACCAATTGCGAGCAGGCGATCGACGAGCCGTCGGTCAGCCGCAACACCTGCTCGTTTCGACTGGGGTCTTGATGGGTTTCCACCGATTCGACCGTGGCGTGCAACTGCACGGTGCTGGCCGGCAAGCGGTCCGCGAGCTGAAGGGGAATTTGCTGCATGCCCAGAGCCGGCACGGCGGCATAGCCGGTGGCAAACATTCGAAAGACAAATTCCAGCATGCGACTGCTGGTCGCTAACTCCCGCTCCAGAAAAACGCCGCCGAACCACGGTCGGAAAAAGTCGTCAATCATCGCTTCGGAGAATCCGATTTCCCGCAATCGCTCGAGCGTAGTCGTTTGCGGACGAGCATAAAGATCGTCCAAACTGCCAGCGCACGCGCGAAGGCGCAAGGAGAGGATTCGCAGCTTATCGGCCAACGTCCCGACCGGGGCAAATGCGGTTTGCAACAACCGCTCGGGATGCGTCCAGGGATCGCTCAGCGTGGCGAAACGGTCTTGCACACGCACGATCGCGCCGGGCTCAAAGCGTCGCAACTGCAAGGCATCGTAATTGAGCAACTGCTGACAGGCGGGGTACGCTGTCAGCAGGACTTGAAAGCCGTGATCGAGGTGGTAACCATCGACGACATCGGTCCGCAAGCGACCGCCCACACGGTCGGTCGCCTCCAACAGCCGAAAATCGACGTGGTGCTTCGCTAGTTCGGTCGCGCATGCTAGACCAGCCAAACCTCCGCCAACAATCACGACATCGTATTTCTGCATGGTGTTGGAGAGCACGCGACGCGTCGCACCTTTACGTGAGGTATTCCTGTTTCTTAACCAATCCCGGCATCGGGACAGCATATTTGCCATCCGCGTTGGCTTGAAGCGGGGAGTCTCCGTCGAGCGTCAGTTGCTCGATGCCTGGCGCGAACTCGTGTGGACAGTTTAGGAACTGGTCTAGGGTAATTTCCTGTCCCGTGTGGGCCGCCATCCGCCCCATCGAAGTGACCGCGCTAGCCATCACGCCACGTTCGACCTCGTTGTACGGCAGGTCATTGCGCACCGCATCGACCAAGTCGTCCCATTCCAATTGATACGGATTCGGTTCGGGCTGAGGAAAGGCCCACGCCATATTCTCTTCGGACATATGTTGCTTCGTGAAGATTCGCGGTTTCGCCGGGGTATGGGACGCGGTCGAAATCACCGCAGCCCCTTTACTGCCGTGGGCGTAGCTGGCGAACTCTTGCTTGCAGCCTGGAATCGTCCGTCCATCAACCATCAACTTGGCTCCATCGGCAAAGGTGTATTCCATCGCGTAGGAGTCGAAGTTTTGATCGATGCATTCGCCACGATAGTGCCGACCGCCCAGCCCCATCACCTTGACGGGCCAATCGTTTTTCATCCAGCACGATTCGTCGATGTTGTGGATCAAGAAGTCGCTGACCGCACCTCCACTGAGCCACAGGAAGCCGTGAAAATTCTTGATCTGGTACATCAATTCGCTGACGTTGTCCGGTTTTGGCAACACCGCGGCCGAAGCGGTCGGCCCGGCCATCCGGTAGGCGCGCAGCAGATTAATCTCGCCGATCTCTCCTGACTGAATACGGTCGAACAGCTCTTGTCGTCCGCGGCAATGCCGACACATCAACCCGACGGCCACTTTCAAGTTCTTCTCAACGGCGCGCTTATTTATCTCCAGCATGCGGAGCGACGTCGGACCATCGACCGTGACCGGTTTTTCCATGAACACGTTCAGCCCTTTTTCGATCGCGTAGGTGTAATGCACCCAGCGGAAAGCAGGCGGCGTGGCAAGGATCACAATGTCACCCGGACGCAAACAATCCATCGCTTGCTGATAGGCATCAAAACCGATGAAGCGACGGTCCTCCGGGACTTCGACTTTCGAGCCAACTTGTTTGTTCCCGTTCAAAGCCTCGAATTTGTTGCGAACGTTCTTTTCAAAGACGTCGGCCATGGCGACCAACTTGATCGGTCCGTTATCGACCGACAACGCATTCATCGCTGCGCCCGTGCCACGTCCTCCACAACCGACCAGCGCGATTTGAATCGTGTTGTCTTCGGCGGCGTGGACATGCTTGGCGGCACCGGCAACCATCGCACCCACGGCGGCAGCCTGACCAGATCGTTTTAGGAATTCGCGGCGAGAAGCGGACATCGTAGGGGCAACTCCAGGGAGGGAAATAACAGGGGAACCGAACCAGCCCCAGCAGCGTCACGGAGGCGGGCAGCTATTCTCTTAGCTTAACCTCTTTAGTTACTTCGTGCTGACGACCATGGCCCCCGAAGCCGCGAGATCCCCCGCAAAGCGACCCAGTACCCCGCCCCGGCGACCAACGACGCCAGCAGCAGACTGCCAACCATCAGAGGGCCCGAAACTTCAAAAATTGATTGCCAATAGAACGCGCAGAGCGACCGCCCGACGGGCGGATCGGCTAATCGCTGCCACCATGCGAAGTCGACCGGCGACTGCCCCAACAACCAAGCCCCCACGCGGTAACAGGGATAAAAGATCGGTACAAAGGTCGCCGGATTCGAAATCCACACGATGGGAAGCCCGATCGCTTTGTTGGCGCTGAACATCCAGGCCAAGGCGATCACCAATCCCGTCTGCAGGCCAACCAGTGGCAACAGGCCCACAAACAGACCGATGGCAATCCCCAACGCCAGCCGATGCGGCGATTCCTGTACGCTTCGAAGCCGACATCGAGCAGCCTTCCAACGAACCGCTCCGGCAATGCGGAGTCGCTGTGCAACAGATCGGATGGCATTTGACATTTGTGGCCACGCAAAATCTCAGACCGAACAGAAAACCGCACTTGCGGACGCGGCACCCTTCGACCGCTAACGGTATGGAGCCCTTTGCCGTCTAGATGCTGCGCGCCCCGCGAAGTTCTTCGCAGGCAAGACAACTTTGACGGTTGATTCAAATGATTGGGATGCAGCCCCTAAGGCGAAGACAAACCGCTCGCGTGGCCGATTGTCAGAACGAAGGCAGCGCATTGGACGCGCTCCACAACCGCCCACGGCGGAACAGGAAACCACCCGAGGATGCCGACATGCTAAAGCGATTGAACTCACCGACACTGCTGGCATGCCTTGCCGCTGCCCTCTTCTCCGGCAGTGGTGCTGCCCCAACGGCGGAGGCAGGGGATTGGTGGAAGCGTTTCAAACATGAAAACCACGTCGTTTACCAACGCAATAACGTCTGGCCGCAACCCTTCTCCGAGATGGCTGCCGCACAAACACGCAGCCCCTTCGAAGTGATGAAACATAAGGGCTGGATGCTGAACAACACGATCGGCCACGAGCTGTTTCGTGATGGGGATGGCGCGTTGACAGCCGCCGGGCGAGGGCGAGTCCATTGGATTGCAACGCAAGCCCCCGTCAGTCGCCGCGTGGTGAATGTCCTGCGAGGTAGCTCCGAAGCGGAAACCGAAGCTCGCGTCGATGCGGTCCGCTCCGCACTGGACCATATGTACCTCACTGGGCCCACCCCACCGGTCTACATCACCGAAGTGAATCCGGCAACGTCGCCTGGAATCATGGCTTCGCAGATCTCTCGTCAACGACTGGAATTGATGACGCCACCGACGTTACCCGAGGCAAGCGGCGGTGCAGGGGGTGCACAGTAATTTTTTGGGGACCGGCTTCCATCACCGATAAGCCCCGCCTCGGAGCGACACTGTCGCCGATTCCACCGCTAACGCCCGAACACGGCGGCTGAAGCCCTTTTCAGCCGCCGTACTCTTGCGCCACAAGCTAGCCAACAACCCCTCTGCAAGCAGTCAATTCGGGGGAGTTTCCGCCGCTATCCCTTAAAAAACAATCAAGCGTCCCGACCGACATAACCGATTCTCCCCCATAGCCCAAAGATTTGCGGACATTTGTTATTCGCAGGGGATTTCAAGGGAGCCAAGGCCGTGATTCGAAAAACCAACATTCACCTTCGCAACGCCAAACGAGCCGCTCTGATTGCAGGCCTGTTAGCCTGCACCGGTTGCGCCGGCGGTGGAGGTCCATCTCTGGCATCGCTGAATCCTTTCGGCAAAGCCGATCCATCGGCATCGAACGTCAGCGACGGGACAGCTTCTCCGGGCATTACCAGCGCCGTGGCTTCCACCGCGAAAGGGGCTCGTGGACAGGTCAGCTCGATGTCAGCTGCTGTCAAAAGCGCCTACTCGAAAACCACCGATGGGATCACGGGCATCTTCACCGGCGGTAAAGAGGACCTGGTCGACGGGACAGGAAAACCGATTCCTCAAGACGACCCGCTGCGTTTAGACAACAAGCCCAAATCGATCGGGCCGGAAGTCTTCGTTGCCAACGGCCAACTATGGGAAACCAGCGGTAACCTCGACAAGGCGATGGAAAACTATTCCAAAGCACTCGAATCCGAACCGACCAATGCACCGGCGCTAGCTAGTGTGGCGCGACTGAAGTTCCGCCAAGGACTGTTTGATGAGTCAGCAAATTACTTCCAGCGAGCCGTGGCTACGGCACCAAACGACGCCTCCCTCTACAACGACTGGGGATTGACTCAGTCGAAGCAGGGCAAGCATGCCGATGCGGCCCAGACGATTCAGAAGGCACTGGCGATTTCGCCGGGTACATCACGATATGCCAACAACTTGGCAAGCGTGCAGTTCAGCGCGGGCCAATCCGATAAAGCGTTGGCGACTTTGCAGCAGCATAACCAACCGGCCGTGGCACACTTCAACATGGCCTACCTGGAGTTCAATCAGGGCAACTACGATCGGGCTCGTCTGCAACTTGCCGAAGCGATCAAATTCGAGCCGCAAGCCAACGAAGACACTGCGGTTCGCCGTGCCGTCGATCGCTCGCGTGAGTTGCTTGCCAAACTCGATGGTCCGGCAACTCAGATGGCCACTGTCGCCCAAGCCATTCCGCAAGCCTACGACGTCGCCAAACAATTGCAGCAGACGGCGAAGCAGGTCATGCCTGCGGGCAACACCACGCTCGGGCCCTCCGGCACCGCAGCCGGTCCAAGCAGCCCGTCACCCGGAACGACGATCGATGTGGCGAAAGCAACGGCAGGTCCGCCCCAGGCTAGCGTGGCCCCAGATGGCGTCGCCGCGCCGGATGGCACGGCCGCCCCCGCGACATCAAACGCTACGAATGTGGCGGCCCAGCCCGCTCCGGCACCATCCACGGCACCCAACGCAAGCGGATTCACCTTGCCGCCTGACTTCATGACCGAACCGGCGGCGCAAACCGCGGAACTGCCGGGAACCGGCGAAATGACGAGGTAGCCTATTTGCCAAGTTCGTCGAGCAACCCTTCAAAGGCTCTGTCACTCGGGTCAAGCCTTTGGACCAATTCTGCGCCGTTTTCGAAACAGAGCGTCCCCAAACGCCGGCAGCGGACCACGTTAACCCGCATCCAAAATGTGGGCAGGATGATCCGCACAACTTCGGTTGGGAAAAACTGCCGGTCGGCCATAAAGCCGAAACCGTGCCGTGAAAAGTCACTGGTGAAAATCCCCAACGCTTTGAACGGTCGCGGAATCGCTGGCACCGTTTTTTCGGGTACCGCCACGCCATGAGTGCGGACGCGGACCCTTCCGCCCCGTCGCGCGTCGCCGACAGTGGAAGCCGACAAGCCCGACTCTTTAAAGAAGCCGCTCCACTGCTCGGGCAGTTCGATCGACCATTCGGTGCGGGCAATCAGGCGTGCCAATAGCTTTGGGTAATCTCCACCCAGCATTCCAATATCTCCGGTTCAAAGGCTTGGCCGGCATCGCGTTGCATTAACTCGATGGCACGTTTTTTGGGCATCGGACTGCGGTAGGGACGATGACTGGTTAACGCTTCAAAAACGTCCACCACCGCACAAAGCTTGGCCCAGGGATGGATCTCCTGATCCACCAAACCCACGGGATAACCGGTCCCGTCGATCCTCTCATGATGCTGATAGACCATCATCAATTGGCCTTCGGTCAAGTCCTCGCGACCTGCGAGTTGCACAAACCCGCTGGTTGGATGGCGACGGACTGCACGAAACTCGACTTCATCCAGTCGTCCCGGTTTACGCAAGATTTTCTCGTCGATCTCTAGCTTACCAAAGTCATGCAACAACCCGCCGGTGGTGATTAGTTGAACATCGGCGTGCTGATAACCCAGTTGCTTCGCTAAGATGCCGGCATACAAGGCGACATTAGTGGAATGCGTGAACGTGGCATAGTCGTGATTGAGGACTCGCGACAGGTCGCTCGCGGCAAACGCATCTTCACAAACGATGTTGGCTGTTGCAAAACCGAGCTCGGAGGCCAGGGAGACGGTTTCGTCTCCGTCTCGCCGCTCGAACGCGCCGGCCAAGACATCGCGAACCACCGACCCAAGTGCTTGAGCACGTGCACTGATCGGCACCTTCGATTCACCGGACGCCTGGAATGCCAAATCTCGAAGATACTGCTGATACGTCTCGCGATCCTGCTGCTGAATGAACAACTGCGAGATCCCGCGTTCTCGTAAACGGATCAAGTCGGAATCGGTAAATGGATAGCTCGCTTCGCGGTAAAGCTGGTATTTCCCCTGCTGTTCGCTCGGTCGAAACAAGTTCATGCCCAATGTCACTGACGATGAAAGCGTCGAGACACTAACGGGGATGAAGCTGTCTGAAATCGTCGCGGGCACAGCACAGACTCAAGAGCGAGGATGATCACGTTAGCAATGCAAGGATCAATGGCCTGATCCGTTTGGTTCGGGCACGACCATTTAAAGCCGCCCCATGCGGGCCGAGTTTTTTTTCGCACGACCGTTACTAGAGAAATCTAGAACGTGATCGTTAAGCATTACGTCAAAATAGGTTGTAACCGCGCTCCCGCACACTGATGTGCGGCGGTGCAACCGTCAGATTCGACAAGACCGCCAGGCCGTGGCCGCTTCCAGCACAGCCCGTTGACGCCCGTTAGGCACCCCCCAACCCCACAAGTGAGAAGCTTCAGGGAGACTCCGGCCGCCAAGGTCGCTCATTGGGGTCCTGCGGCTGCAGGAACTTGGCATCGACTTGCTGGTACCAAGCGTGCAGCTTCTTTCGCATCGCTTGGACACGCACTGGATATTCCGCTGCGACATCCTGTTTCTCGCCGATGTCTTGACGGAGATGATAAAGATGCACACGACCATCCTCGTAGCGTTCGATCAACTTCCAATCCCCCATCCGAATGGCACCTGAAGGGATGCCGCCCTGGTTCGAATAATGCGGGTAGTGCCAATACAAGGCATCACGAGACAGCGTCTCGCCACCTTGCAGCAGCGGCACCAAACTGAGCCCGTCGAGATGCTGCTGCGGGCGCGCGGGCTGGCCGGTCAGCTCCAGGATCGTCGGGTAAAAGTCCGTACTGATGACCGGTGTCTGGCAAACGCTGCCGGGCCGCGTGACACCCGGTGCACGCAGCAGAAAGGGCTCGCGGATGCCACCCTCATAAGTCCAGCCTTTCCCTCCACGCAAGGGCAAGTTACTGGTCGGCGATCCTTCGGATGTCGACAGTCCGCCGTTATCGCTGGTCATGCAGACGATCGTGTTCTCGGCCAAGCCGTCCGATTCGAGTGCATCGAGAATCTTGCCCACTGCGCGGTCCATCGATTCGACCATCGCCGCATAAACCGCATGGGCTTGCAGCGTCCGCACCTTGCGAGGCGAACCACCGGGCAAGACCTGCTCCTCATCCGCAAATGCCGGTTTGTCCTCCAAGCCTAAACGTTTCGCTTTGGCACGGTACTTCTCGACTAAATCAGCCGGTGCCATCAACGGTGTGTGCACGCTGTAAAATGCCAGATAAGCAAAGAACGGTTGCTCCGATTTTTCTCGCATAAAGGCAATCGTCTCTTTGCCCAAACGGTCCGGCAGATGCTCTCCAGCGGGACCGTTCTCCAAAAAAGGTTGGTCGTAAGGCGAAAAGTATTTCTTGCCGCGATACGGACCGCCCGCACTGTTACCCGCCACATTCACATCAAAACCTTGCTCCCGCGGCCAGTAGCTTTCGTCGGGTCCGAGATGCCACTTACCGGCAAAGTAAGTTCGATACCCACCCGCCTTCATCGCTTCGGCCAACGTCACTTCTTCGAGCGGCATGTTGTCGTGCAATGGAGCAGGATTGAATTTGCCGGCGCGACGCCCCGAAAAAAAGTTCGTGGCATCGACGCGACTCGGATAACGACCGGTCAGCAAGCTGTAACGTGTCGGTGAACAAACAGGATTGGCGGCGTAGCCGTCGGTAAACCGCATCCCGCTCGCGGCAAGACGATTCAAGTTCGGGGTCTCGTAAAACGTCTCCGGATTGTTCGCGCCAATATCCATGTATCCCAAGTCGTCCACCAGCAAAAACAACACATTGGGAGACCTCTGATCCGCTCCCAATACAGGCGGCGCGGCGAACAGTAGGACCGTGACCAGCAGGACCGTGACCAGCAGGACGGGAACCGAGAGCACACGGTACATCAGCAAACTCACACTCAGGGAATAACGCACGTTCCGCACCGTCGCGAAAACGCTCTAAGCAGGCAGCAGTCATCCGGTAAAGGAGCCGCCTTGGCGATCGCCGCGGTTCCTGCATTCAACCGGGGCTACCGCCCAAACGGCTAAGCAGAGTTCTGTGGAATGCTTCCTGCAAACCTGCTTAGGATCGCTCATTGCTTAAAGCCCATCGTAACAGCCGCTCGAGGACAATTCTTGAAAATTGGCTTGACAGCCACCCGAATCAGTGTACTATCACGCAAGTACACCAGGTGTCTTTGCGGAGGTTTGCAAGCCATGTTCTTTTCGATCGACCCATCCAACGGCGTACCGATCTACGAGCAGTTGGTGCGGCAGGTCAAATTCGCGGTTGCCGACGGCGTACTAGTGTCGGGACAGATGATCCCCAGCGTGCGCCAGCTAGCGCAGCAGTTGGCGATCAACCCCAACACGATCGCACGGGCTTACACGCAACTGCAAACCGAACTGGTAATCGAACCGCTGCGCGGACGCGGCATGGTGGTTCGCAAAGACGCCTTCACCCGTTGTTCCAAGGCGCGTCAGACACTGCTGGCCGCCAGCCTCCGCGGGGTGTTGGCGGAGTGTTTACAGAGTGGTTTGACGCGTGAAGAACTGGTCGAACTATTCGAGACCGAACTGATGGATCTCGAGAGCAAATGATCGTCCGCCGTCCGCACGGCGGCGCTGGATTCTCTTCTAACAAGGTTTACCGATGACTGCAGTGGTATCCGTAAACGGAGTGTTCAAAGGCTTTCGCGGGTGCCAAGCACTACGCGGCATTGACCTGCAGGTTCCCTCCGGAGTGGTGTTTGCATTGTTAGGCGAAAACGGTGCCGGCAAGACCACGCTGATTCGCATCCTGACCGGTTTCCTGCATGCCGATGCCGGCAGCGCGGAAATCTTGGGGCTGAACTGCGAGACGCAAAGCCTCACGATTCGACGCCAAATCGGTTACGTCTCCGATGCACCGGCATTGTACGACTGGATGACGGTCGAACGGATCGGTTGGTTTACGTCGGCCTTTTATCCGACTGGGTTCCAAGCCAACTATGAAGAATTGATTCGCCAGTTCGAAGTTCCGGTCGAGCGCAAGATCAAGCAATTGAGTAAGGGTCAACGTGCGAAAGTCGCCTTGGCGCTGGCGGTCGCTCATGAACCGGAACTGTTGCTCTTGGACGAACCGACCAGTGGGCTCGATCCGCTGGTGCGTCGACAGTTTCTAGAATCAATGGTCGATCGAGCGGCCACCGGTCGAACGGTGCTCCTATCGAGTCACCAAATCGATGAAGTCGAACGTGTGGCCGATTGGGTGGCAATCTTGCGAGACGGCCAAGTCGCCTTGGTGGAACCGCTAGCGAAATTGAAGCAATCCACGCAGCAGGTCATCCTCAGCCTCTCGGATCCGCTGGTCGAAATCCCATTGCCGCGCGGCCGGGTGTTGCATCACACGACCCGCGGTCGCCAACGCCAAATACTTGTGCAGGATATGGACGCCGACGGCTTGGCAGCCCTGCGAAACACGACCGGAGTGCAGCACGTGGAAACCAAAACGCCCTCGCTGGAAGAGATTTTCATCGCCTGCACGCGCGGCGAGACCGTACCGGCGGCCGACGACCTGCCTCAGGCGTTCAGTCCGACTGCATAACGACCGCCATCTTTGCTGGACAAACCTCGTCTGGAAGCCAAGCCATGTTGAAACCGAATTCTCCGCTGCTCAGCTTGATGTGGAAAGAAATGCGTCAAGTCGCCCCGTTGGCGATTCTACTGGCGGGAACGTCGGCGGTTGTCACCGGCCTGCTGTGGCTGATGTACGGAGAGACGGACGATTCGCTCAAGATCGCCACCTCGACGGCGATGTCGGTGTTGCTGCCGAATCTGTTTGCACTCGGCGCTCCGATTTTGATGATCGGTCACGAAGAAGAAACGGGCACGCTGGCCTGGACGCGTTCCCTACCGATCGGCTGGAAGACCATATTTTTCAGCAAATGGATCGTAGCCTTGCTGGGCCTGGGCATCGCCTGGGGGATCTCGATCGCCTGTTACCAGCTCGTTTCTTCCGGTGCTGGGCCGCTGAACCGCGACTTCACGCTAACGGAGCATCTCGATTCGTTCCTGACATTTTCTCTGACGCTGCTCGCAACCGGTTTTTCTCTCGCTTGGTGGATCCGCAAACCGGTTCTTTCCCTGCTGTTGCTGCTCCCGACCATCACGACGATCTCCATCGGTTGTTCCCTGGTGGTCGCTCAATGGTACCGCCATCGAGCGACCACCGACCACGATTCGACTCCGCTGATGCTGGCGACGGCGTTCGGCCTGTTTCTACTATCGGGCGTCTTGGCCCATCGCGTCTGGACCAAACCGTGGGGCGGCAAGCTACCACGAAGCGGCAAGCCCAACCTGCCCGACATGCGACCCTACCGCCCGACGTCTCGCGTGCCACTGCTCTCTCCGGGGCCTCGGACGGCGCTCCTTTGGCAGCATGCGCGGCAGTCGCTTCCGATCACCGGCCCCGCCTTTGCCGTCGGCCTGCTGGCCGCCTTATCACCGACCTTGATTCGCGTCTTGTTTCGGGCCGACGGGGAGGGCCTGCAGATCGCCGGTACTTACCTCGCGGTCATGACCCTGGGGGCGGCGACGTTTTTAACCGACAGCATCGGATCCCGGCATCGCTTCTTGTCGGACCGCGGGCTTTCCACTTGGCGCGTTTGGTGGACAAGGCAAGCGTTACCACTGGCGCTCAGCATAATAATCGTCACGATCGCTTATGGAGTCGCGTTGCTCTCCTCCAGATCAACACAAAGCACAACCCTAGTCGCCATGCTTGCGACAGCCTTCGTCTCGGGCCAACTGACTGCGATGCTGGCGAGGCGACCAAGCGTTGGCTTGCTGGCCGCACCGTTGATGACAGCACTGTGCGGATTTAGTGTCGTACCGCTGGCAGCCCTCTATGGCGCTCAGCTACCGATGCCGACTTTGTTGGCAGGTGGCATGGTAGTGCTTTGGCTGACCACGTTGCGCGTGTGTCGATTTTGGATGGAAGACCGACGCTCGCGCGGTTTCTACTTGCGCACCGTCGGCTGGATTGCCGCTGCGGCGTTGCTGGCCATTGGCAGCCAGTTCGCACAGCGATGGTTCACAACCCCGGCAGCGATGCCGCAGTGGCAACAACGCGTCTTGGCCAAAGCGTCTGCGCTGCCTCCCGCCGAGAATGATTTTTCTTTGGTGATGTTGCCGTTCCCACATCTTCCACTGGCAACGGCGGTGCGCCCCCTTTCAGAACCAACACCTGCACCGGAGCCCAAAGCCGTTGCACCGATCCACTTGCGACGGCTCCTAACCACGCTGCGGCAAACCGAATTTGCAGGCGACGCACCGTCACCCTCGCGCGATCGCGACGCTCAAGAAATCAACTACCAAGACTCACTGACGCTGTTGATGCAGACGCGGGATCTCTATCGCGGCAGCCAACAATTGTCGCTGAGCGATCTGGCCGATGAAATCGATCTTTATCTCGCCAACGAGCTGACTGGTCGTGGTCGCCACCTGCTGAAGCCTGACCAGTGGAACGCGTTCGTAGCTCAACTACCCACACCCGAGCAACTGACCGCCGATCGACGAGCCGCGGTGCTGCGGTCCTATAGTGAATTCGATGCCGCTTACCGCTCGATGCCTCCGTATCCGACCAGCATCCCCACTCCGGTCAGCTTGGGAGAGTATCCGATGATGAGTCATCCGCGGCACGTGTTGGGCCTGGAGCGTTATCGCACGCGTCGCCTGATTGACCGCGCCATCCGCGCCAGCCTGGACGCGTTGGCTGGGAGCGACCAGGCTGCCAGCGACGAGGAACGTCTGCAGGCTTGGGCGCGCGTGTGGGAAGGCGACTACACCCCTGTGCTACCCACTTCGAACTGGGACCAAGGGCTGTCTCGCAAGATCACCACTCTACGAGCATCACAGCAGTAAGCTCGCTGAGACACACCCTGGCGAACACGCGTCCATCCCGATCTCGATCCCGCTTACAAAAGCCTGTTCACGGCGGTTCCCATCGTTTCGAGTACAGAACCAATACGATAGGATAACGAGATCTTGGTTTCTCAATCGGTCCCATCGTACAAGGTTTATGCAACATGGAAGGCCAACAATGGCTGGACTGGGTTTCGCGGTTCGTGCATGTTTCGACCGCAATTACCTTGGTGGGCGGCAGTGTTTTCTCAGCCTTTGTGCTTTTGCCGGCCGCCAATGAGCTGGGCGACGAGCCGCACGAGACGCTGGCCACGTCGGTCACCAAACGCTGGAAACGATTTGTTCACCTGGGCGTTTTGCTATTCCTGGTCAGCGGTTTCTACAACTATTTTCGGGCCATGGGTCTGCACAAAGGGGACGGCCCCTACCATGCGATCCTTGGCACCAAAATCCTGCTCGCCTTCGCCGTCTTCTTTATCGCTGCGGCGCTAGTCGGTCGTTCGCCGAAGCTGGCAGGTTTCCGACGCAAACGCGGCCTGTGGCTGCGTATCCTCGTCCTGTTGGCAACGATCATTGTGGGACTTTCGGGATTCGTCAAAGTTCGCGGTATTCCAGCAAACCCTCCCGCTCCAGCGGTCAGTGAGTAACGACAATGCGTGCTGAAATCGACTGCGCGGGTGCTACCGACGTGGGACGGGTGCGACAGGTGAACCAGGACCAATACCTGATTGCCGAACTGAACAAATCGATGTTGGTGCAAGCCTGCAGCCTGCCGATGGATCAACAGTCGCGGCTATTCGGCAGCGCCCAAGGGCATCTGCTGCTGGTTGCCGACGGGATGGGAGGCCATGCTGCGGGCGAGCGAGCGAGTTTGCTGGCCGTCGATTACATGATCGAGCGACTGCTCAACAGCGTCCATTGGTTTTTCCGCCTAAAGGAAGATATCGAAAACGACTTTCTCGACGACCTGCAGAACCTGCTGCAAGAAGCCCACCGCAGGATCGTTAACGACGGAGCCATTCACATCGAAAACCGCGGCATGGGGACGACCCTGACGATGGCCTACGCGATTTGGCCACGACTGTACGTCGTCCATGCTGGAGATTCACGTTGCTACCTGATCCGCAACCGCAAGACGGAATGCTTGACACGTGATCACACGCTGGCCAGGCAATTGGTCGAGACCGGAGGCATGCGTCCCGAAGACGAAGCGGACAGTCGTTGGAGCAACGTGCTGTGGAACGTGCTGGGCGGACATGGTGAGGGAGACATTACGGTCGAAGTCCGTCGCGCGGACTTGCAGCTCGACGACACCATCTTGCTGTGCAGCGACGGCCTGTACCGTTACTTCGGAGAGCAAGAACTGGCCGACATCGTCACCGATACTACCGATGCATCGGCAGCCTGCTGTGAACTGATTCGTTTGGCGAACGAACGCGGTGGGGAAGACAATGTCACGGTCGTCATCGGACGTTTTGTGAATGCCTCGCGTAAACCATTTACCCAAATCGAAACGACCGTACCGTTTAGCGACCTGCTGGACGCGGAGTCGCTCAATCCCGCCGATGAAGACACGCAACCCGACGGGATTGCTCAAGACCGCATTTAGACTTCGGCGTGTTGGTGCGAATCGATGCACACCGCCGGACGCCCGATGCTGTGGTACGAGAAACCTTTCTTCAGCATCTGTTGCGGCTCGTACAGATTCCGTCCGTCAAAGATCACGCGACCATTCATCCGCGTCTTCATGTCGGCAAAGTCCGGATTGTGGTATGCCTTCCATTCGGTATTGATCGCCAGTGCATCGGCACCATTCAACGCATCCATCGCACTTTCGCAATAGATCAATTTGCTGCCGTAACGAGCACGGATGTTCTCGACCGCCTCGGGGTCATGCACCTGCGGAATCGCTCCCTGCTCCAGCAAGTAATCGATTAGCGTCAGGGCTGGGGCTTCGCGAATGTCATCGGTGCGAGGCTTAAAGGCGAGTCCCCAAATGGCGAAACGCTTGCCCGCAATCTCTCCGCCGAAGTGGCTGTCGACCTTTTGGACCAACACATTCTTCTGGTGCTGATTGACTTCGTCGACCGCATCCATGATCCGTGGGTTCAAGCCCAAGTCGCGTGCCATGCTGGCCAACGCGCGAACGTCCTTCGGGAAACAGCTACCGCCGTAACCGACGCCGGGGAACAAGAAGGCAAACCCGATTCGTTGGTCGTGGCCAATCCCGCGTCGCACGTCGTTGATATCGCCTCCCATATGCTCGCAAAGATTCGCCATCTCATTGATGAACGAGATCTTGGTGCTCAGCAGAGCGTTGGCGACGTATTTCGTCAGCTCGGCCGACTGGGGGCTCATCGCTAAAAAGGGGCGGTCGGTACGAAGGAAAGGCCGGTACAGCTCGTTCAGGATCTCGGCAACCTCTGGACGGCGGACTCCCACCACAACCCGATCGGGCTTCATGAAGTCGTCGATCGCGGCCCCTTCCTTGAGAAACTCTGGATTGCTCGCCACATCGACTTCGCGACCCAACAACTCTTTGAGGTGATCAAAGATGAACTGGTTGGTCCCGACCGGCACGGTGCTCTTGGTCACCACGACCGCATCGGCCGTTAAATGAGGTGCCATCTGAGTCACCACCGATTTGAGCGCCGTCAAATCGGCCGAACCATCGGCAGCCGGTGGCGTGCCGACAGCCAAATAAATGATTTGAGAACTGGAAACAGCGTCCGCCAGATCGGTGGTGAAAGTCAACCGTCCCGACTCGCTGTTGCGGATCACCAATTCGGTCAGACCCGGTTCGTAGATCGGAATTTGACCTTCGCGGAGGCCGGCAATCTTGGCCTCATCGATATCAACACACGCCACATCGTTGCCGCTGTCAGCAAAACAGGTGCCTGTGACCAAACCGACATAGCCCGTGCCAATCATCGCAATCTTCATCAGCGAAGACTCCCAAACTACAAAATAGATAGAAAAGGGCAGCCAACCGGTAGCAGGCCCTGGAATACGAGGATGATTGTAATACGAAACCAGACAATGACAGGCTGGCACATCAAAATGCAAACCGTGAAGCTCGCTAACGTGGACCGGTTATACCGATTAAGCGTCAGGACGCAGCTGCGGGGCTGCTTCGCCGGGCCGGCTTGGTGGTCACGCGCACTTTGGGCACCGTCAAGCCACCGCCATGAAACGTCCGCCGACCATCGATGTAGTGATCAAAGACGAAAGAGCCACCACCGGCGCTACCGCTGCTTCGCGAACAGCGCAAAATGGCTGGATGACCGCATTCGGGACAACGCACACGCAGGCCGTGCGACTCGAGTAATGCGTGGATCGACTTGACGAACCGCTGGCTTTCCTTGAAATCGGCAAAGGATTTTCCCGCCATACTGCGAAGCGATTTTTCGATCGTTTGCCGAATCAAACGCTGCAGGTGATGTAACTGAGTTGTCAACTGTTCTAACTGTCCGGCGGCGGCGTCCCAGGTAATCGCACCGGAGTTGAACCGGTGCTGAAGCGCCGGTTCAACCGCGATCACGATGCGTCGTGCTCCCACGAGGTACTGATCGGCCATCCCTTGCCAGGGATCCGGCCGAGCGAAAATCCACTGCAATGCACCGATCGCTTCTTTTCCGCTGTGGACAGGAGCGACGATCACTCCCGCAGCATGCGAGTCAAGCAACTCGAGCGAAGGGCCGGATTGAGACCACCGCGACTGGAGAATCGCTTCGGCCGCCATGTCCACGGACGCCCCGCTGACGTCCGGCTCGTCCTCGTAGCGAGCCTGCAACTCGAGAGGCTCGCCGTGCGGCGGACACAGCCAAAAAGCAGCCGTCGAAGCTCCCATCAATCGCTGCAGCGTAGCTAATAACTGGTAAGAAAATTGCTCTCGAGGCTGGTCCGAGTCGCAGATCCGCTGCAGCCGATGGAGCTGAGAGGCAACGCGAATGCGGTGCTGTCGCGGCAAGGGGCGCAAGACCTCTGCCAAACCGGAAGTGTTCATCCGTTCTTCGTATCCTTTGCAGCGGCCTGCGGGTGCAATCTGCGGTACCTAAAACGCCCCAATGTGCGTCTGTGACGCAGCTCAACCTTCGTCAGTTCCCCTGTCGGGAGAGGGCTTTCCTCCAGCATGTTTGGATAATCGCATTTTCGCGCTCGCCCGCACGCTGGTTTTATACTAAAAGTATAGGGGTGGTGTTAGTTGCATGAGAAAACTGACTTTTGACGATTTTTCCAGCGGAACCTATCGGCAGCCACGGGCGTCGTAGGTGGCGGCGTTGCAACCACCCCCACATGACTGGAACAATCGCTACGGTCTTCGCGACGGGCATCAAGTTTGACGATTAGTGGCTCAGTCGCTATGGCTGTTTTTGCCTGAACTTAATAGCCTTCAGTTGGTCCCTTGAGGCTTCAACGAGCTCAGCGTGCCAAAGCCGCACGGTCACCCCATCAAGCCAGCTGTCAACAAACCGCCCCAAGAACCGTTCAACCACGGCACTGTTAAACACGCCACTGGGAAGTCCACAAGCATGACGGTCAATCAACAAACGATCGAAGAGACCAAGCAACAGATTCGCCTGCTGGTGAACGAGATTGCAACGCTGACCAAGAGTGGGATGACGGCGGAAGAATTCTTTCCCGAGTTCCTGCAGCGGGTCATTACCGCGCTGGCTGCGGTGGGAGGGGCCGTCTGGTTGATGGATGAGGACCAGCGACCGCGGTTGAAGTACCAGATCAACGTTGGCCAATCGTTACTAGAGGACGACAGCAGCGATGCGGTGCAGCACAATCGTTTGATCCAACGCGTCGCACGCAGCGGGCAATCGCTGATCGTGCCACCCTACAGCGGAACCGCGGACGGCGAGCAGGAAGGTAACCCGACGCGATACCTATTGGTGCTTGCTCCCCTTTCGCATGACAACAAAACGGATGGCTTAATCGAAGTCTTCCAGCGACCTGACACCGCTCCGGAAACTCAAAAGGGCTATCTCAAGTTCCTGCAGCAGATGTGCGACCTAGCCACCGAATGGCTACGGGGGCAAAAACTGCGCGTTTTCAGTGACCGTCAGGTCTTGTGGCAACAGGCCGACTCGTTTGCTCGTGCCGCCCACGAATCGCTGCACTCGAAGGAAACGGCCTACATCATTGCTAATGAGGGCCGCCGCCTGATCGGTTGTGACCGAGTGAGCGTTGCGATCAAGAAAGGTGGCAAGTGCAAGGTCCAAGCGATCAGCGGTCAGGATACGATCGAGAACCGCTCGAATATCGTCGCGGCCCTCAACCAATTGGCGACCCGCGTGGTTGCCGCCGGGGAACCGCTTTGGCACGACGGCACGACAGAGGACCTGCCGCCTCAGATCGAGGAAGCACTGGAAGATTACGTCGACCAATCGTACGGTCGAAATATCGCAGTCCTGCCGCTGCGTGAACCGCAACGCGACAGCAGTAAGGACGAATCAGGCGCTGCCGGCATGGTCGAGCGTGATAACGCGCACCGTGGCGAAGTGATCGGTGCGTTGATCGTCGAACAAATTGAAACCGATATCCCGCCCGAAGTCTTCCGTGCACGGGTGAATCTGGTCTACGAACATGGCACGCGGGCGCTGGCCAACTCCCTGGAACACAGCAATCTGTTTCTGATGCCGCTGTGGCGAGCGATCGGGAAGGCGACTTGGGTGCTACGAGCCCGCACGCTGCCGAAGACCATTGCGGTGGTCGCATTGGTGCTGGCCATCATCCTGGGTCTGATTTTCATTCCCCTGGAGTTACAGCTCGAAGCCGAAGGGACACTCGAACCGGATGTGCGGCAACAGGTGTTTGCCAAGATCGACGGAGAGGTGCTGGAAGTTTTGGTGGGCCACAATTCGGTGGTCGAAGCGGGGCAAGACCTGGTAAGGCTGCGAAATCGAGAACTGGAGCTTCAGCAAGTCGAAACGATCGGGCAGATCAATTCGGCCAGCGCCGAAGTCGATCGGATTACCGGAGTGTTGCTGAACAACAAGGACCTCAGCCGAGCCGAACGGGACCAATTGCTGGGTGAACAGTCGGAAGCGACCGTGCGACTGGAAAGCCTGGAACGCAAGTTTGAGCTGTTGGAGAAAAAATCCGAGGCGCTCGTCGTCAAATCTCCCATCCGCGGCACCGTGCTGACCTGGGACGTGGAAAAGACGCTCTACAGTCGCCCCGTCACGACCGGGCAGGTGCTGCTGGAAGTTGCCGATTTATTCCAGCCAATGCATATCGAGCTGAACATGCCGGAGAAACGGATGAGCCACCTCGATGCGGCCTTCGCCAAAGCCAACGCCGATCAATTGCCCGTTGAATACATCCTCGCGACCGACCCCGATACAACCCTCAGCGCTTTTTTGACGCGGGACTCTATCGAACTCCGTGCGAAACCCGATCAGGAAGAGGGTAACACGGTGACGATGCGTGCGATTCCAGACAATGCGGAATTAACCAGCATGCATCCACGACCGGGCGCAAAGGTGATCGCCGACGTGCAAGGCGGCAAAAAATCTGCCGGTTTCGTCGTCTTTCATGAAGTCTACGAGTGGCTCTGCAAATTTTTCTTTTAGCCTCCCACCGAGCCGTGTGTCACTTCGTTCGTGTCGAACGGCCAACTTCTTCTCTCAACGACGTCTCCCATCTTAACGACTCCCATTTTTTAAGAATGCCAATGCGTTACCTCATCGCTTGCCTCCTGGCTTGTATGGTGTCGAGCTCTGTGAAGGCTCAACGACCTTATCCGCCACGTCTCATTACGCAGCAAGTGCCGGCTGCAACCCCTTCCACCGCGACGCTACCGACGGCTCCGAACTGCATGGTCAAGTTGATCCGCAGCGTACGCATCCCCGCGGAAGTCGAGGGCATGTTGACCGAGATTAAAGTCGAGGAAGGCAACAGCGTCGAAGCGGGACAAATCATCGCGGTCATCGATGACAAGCAAGCCCTGCTGATGGTCCAACTGAAAGAGGCCGAGGAAACCGAAGCCTTGCTGGCTGCCGAAAACGACGTCAACCTTCGCGATGCAATTGCCAGCGAAGCCTCGGCTCGCGCCGAATTCAAGTCGTATGAAGACATGCTCAGCAACGGAGCGATCCCATACTGGGAAGTCGAAAAGAAACGTCTCGATGCGGACCGCCAAAAGCTTCGCATTGAACTGGCTGAACTAGAAGGCCAGCAGAGCAAGGTTCAATTGATCGTCAAGAAACGCGAACGTGAACTGGCGGAGCTGGAAGTCAACAAGCGACAAGTCAAAGCTCCCTTTGCCGGCTACGTCGAAACGCGGATTGCACAACTGGGCGAATGGGTGCAGCCCGGCACGCCAATGTTTGAAGTCGTGCAGATGGATCAACTGCGGATCGAAGGCGACATCGATGCGATGCAAAACCCCGAAGCGATCGCCGTTGGAGCTCCGGTCAAGGTTAACGTGATGGTGAGCAACAACACCAGCGCGCCGGTGACGTTTGATGCCCGGCTTGGTTTCGTGAGTGCTCAGATGGATATCAATGGACGTCGACGCATTTGGGTCGATGTTCAGAACACGGAAACCGCAGGCGACTGGCTGATCAAGCCCGGCATGAAAGCGGAAATCATCCTGAAGGACAATCCAGAACTGGCCAAACGCTAGCTCTCCGGAGACATCGGTAATGACGACGCTGGCAGATAGCCTCATCAGCAGTTCATCGCGACCGCTAACGGTCCGTAAACGCCCTGACTTGACGAGTGCTCGACAGCACTACCAGGGGACTGCGTATTGGGTCGTCAAAGAACCCGTTGGATTGCAGTACTTTCGGTTTCACGAAGAAGAATTTTTTATCCTGAATCTGCTCGATGGCCATGTCAGTTTGCAGCAGATTAAGGAGGGCTTCGAGCAACGCTTTGCGCCCCAGAAAATCACTTTCGGCGACCTCCAGCAGTTCATCGGCATGCTGCACCGTAGCGGCCTAGTGATCAGCAATGCGCCAGGACAAGGCAAGGCCCTGGAGAAACGCGGATCGACCAAGAAACGCAAGGAACTGGTGGGCAAATTCACCAACGTCTTCGCATTGCGGTTTCGAGGCTTCGATCCTGAACGCGTGCTGAATCGCATATTGCCTTGGACGGGCTGGATATTTACTGTCCCAGCCCTGATTTTCTTCCTCTGCTTTGGAGCCGCCGCGGGGTTGCTGCTGGCGACTCAGTACGAAACCGTCTACGCGCGGCTGCCGACGTTCCAACAGTTCTTCGCCGCCGACCGCTGGCTGTATCTAGCGGCGACGATGGCCATCGTCAAAGTCATCCATGAATTCGGACACGGCGTCAGTTGCAAGAAATTCGGTGGCGAATGTCATGAACTGGGATTCATGCTGCTGGTTTTTACACCTTGCCTGTACTGCAATGTCTCTGACTCGTGGATGCTGCCCAACAAATGGAAACGGGTTTGGATCGGTGCCGGTGGAATCTATGTCGAAATGATCATGGCGTCGGCTGCCGCTTTCCTGTGGTACTTCAGCGAGCCCGGCCTGCTGAACGATTTGTGCCTCAACATGATGTTCCTGAATGCCGTCAGCACGTTGGTGGTTAACGGCAACCCGCTGCTGCGATTCGATGGCTATTACATTTTGATGGACATCTTGGAAATCCCCAACCTGCGGCAAAAGTCGACGGAGGTGCTCAAACGCTGGTTCCAGCAAACGTGCCTCGGCCTGGAACTCCAAGACGATCCATTCCTGCCTCAACGCAATCAACTGTTCTTCGCTCTCTTTACAGTTGCCTCGGTGATTTATCGCTGGGTGGTTGTCTTTTCCATTTGCTGGTTCGTGATCAAAGTCCTCGAGCCCTACGGTTTGCAGATTGTCGGCCGCATGATCGCAGCGGTAGGCTTTGGAGGATTGATCGCGCAACCAGTCATTCAAACCTATAAGTTTTGTCGTACTCCCGGAAGGTTGGCCAAAGTGAAACGCACTCCTCTGATGATTACGCTGGGCGTTGTCGCCACCGTGATTGCCTTCGTCTGTTTTGTACCCTTGCCCCATCACATCGACTGTGCTTTCGAGGTCCAACCGTCCGAGACCGGAAATGTCTACGCCAACACGACGGGCATCATCTTGGAAGCGGTCGAGCCTGGTGAGCGAGTAGAAGCCGGCGCGATCATTGCCGTGCTGGAAAATCCCGAATTACTGATTCGCCAAGCCCAACAAGTTGGCGAGTGGAAGCAAGCCAACAAGCGTTTGGCAAACATGGAAATGCGAAGCAACCGTGACCCTTCGGTATCCTCCCAGCTGCAACCTCAGATCCGCCGTATTTCTTCACTCACCCAATTGCTGAAGAAAACCGAAGACGAAATTGAACGCTTGACGATTCGCGCGCCGCGATCCGGAATCGTCCTGCCACCTCCAGAGAAACCGCAGCAGGAGAGGGCCGAGGGAATGCTGCCCGATTGGAGCGGCTCTCCGCTGAGCAAACACAATCGGGGTGCGTTGATCACACCCGACACTTTGCTATGCCAAATCGGCACTTCCGATTCGTTGGAGGCGGTACTGATTATTGACCAAGGCGATATCCAACTGATCAAAGAAGGCTATGAGGTCGACCTGAAGCTGGACTCGCACAAAATGTCGTCCTTCAGCAGTGAGGTGATCGAGGTCTCCACTCAAGATCGAAAGACCGTTTCATCGGGCATGTCCAGCCAAACCGGCGGTGACCTGGAAACCGAAATCGATCCGCAAACCGGTCAGGTCAAACCGCGCAGCGTTTCCTATCAGGCTCGTGTCGCACTCAAAGAAACCGAATGGCCCATGCGGCTCGGCTATCGCGGTTCGGCCAAAGTCCACACAGAAAATAAGTCGCTCGGTTGGCGATTGAAACGTATCATCATTAAGACATTCAACTTCGACCTATAGGGAACGTCATCCCAGTCGCCTCAAGCCTCACAAAACGCAACCCATTTGCCCTAAACCCTGCTTTTTATCTAATTTAATTCGTTTCAAATTTCCCTGCCAGCAAAAGCCGAACGATCGGGCTGGTTTGTGTTGCGTGGAACGAGTACACCGTTACCATACCTTGCTCACACCTTTATTTTGCCGGTGGTGAGCACCGGCACTGACGCCGGTAGCCCCTTTTACTTGGAGAGATTTTTGATGGCCGATCCCGACAACAAGACCGAGACTCCGGCAGCCGCCGGCACCCCAGCTGCCAGCCCACCGGCAGCGCAGGCTCAAACCCAACAACCCGTCCAAGTTCAAGTTAACGACGAAAACTGCATGGCGACGTACGCCAATTTTTGTCGCGTGACGGGATCGCCAGAAGAATTGATCGTCGACTTTGGCTTGAACCCACAACCGGTCGGCGTGCCCAAGGATCCGATCCAAGTCAAGCAGCGCATCATCGTTAACTTCTTCACCGCCAAGCGTCTGCTCGCTGCATTGCAAATGTCGGTCGCACGCCACGAAGCCGTCTTTGGTGTTCTGGAAACCGACATCAACAAGCGCGTTCGCCCGCAAGCCGGTGGACAGGGCGCGGGACAGGGCGCGGGACAGGGCGGTCAAGGCGCGCCCAAGCAAGGCTAATCCCGACACAGGTTCGATGACCCACAAACCCCGGGCATGCCAGCGAGGCAGTCTCGGGGTTTTTTGTTATCCGTTGACTACCGTTTGCTGCTTGAGCAGATCGCTTTGGCGATCGTTGCAGGCCCATGCGATGCGTTCAAGTGCGAGGCTTCCTTCCCATCGCTCAGGGGAGCAGGCCTTCACCGATTGCGTAAATCTGGTCGGCGTCCAACACGTGATCGTTGGCCTGAAACAACTGCTCGATCGCGGCTCGGTGAATCTTCATTTTCAATCCGCCAACGCCCAACGCGCCGTACGCAATTCGACCCAACGCATCCGTTGCCCCCTTGTCCGTCGCCGCCACGCCTGCGATGCCCGCCGGCGGTACGGCGTTCAGATCGACCAACAGCCTCAGTTCGCTGGCTCGCTTTAGCGCGTCCGCATCGATCAACTGCACCCCCGCTGCGCCGCAGGCAAAGACCGCTTGGCATCCGTCGAGCGCCGCATCGAGTCCCACATCACCGGCGGTCGAAACGCCATGCAGTTGAGCATCTTCAAGAGAGACGGCTACTTCCGCGGCGGCTTGTTCGGCGCGTTCGGGAGAACGCGAACCGATTCTGACGGTCGCACCTTGCCGTCCGAGTAAACGTGCCACGCGCCTTCCTACCGGCCCTGTTCCGCCCATGACGAGTGCGGTGATTGTCGACAGGTCGAGATGCTTGCCAGCGGATAGCACGGCCGCCGATGCCGTGGTGTTACAGCCATTGCTGTCCAGCATGACCGACACACGTACCGGTCCGAAGAACGCCTGCTTGACCGCCGATAGCAGACGCTCGCCCGCGACAACGTCGGTTCCACCGATGAACAGTGCGGTCGATTGGAGTTGCTCACCTCCGCGAGTGAACATCGCACCGTGGACTAAGCCGGTGACATTCTCTTCGGTTACCGAACCATGTCGGAACAACTGCTCAACGCCTGCGTCGACCGCCACCACGGCATCGAAGGTGCTGGCCTGAGCGTCGCTATCGAGCTGAATGAGGATGCGAGGAACGGTCATGCTGAGTGGACTTTCAAATCGTTGGAGGTTTGCGTGTTTGCGTTGGTCGTTCGGCAGAGGCGATTGGTTAAAAAAAAAGGCCAGCCTGCTCCCGTGGATCAGACTGGCCAAAACGCTCGTTGATGGGATCTCTCACAGAGACCGACCAGTCGTTACTAGAAGCCCTTGAAAGGGTGCGCTGCCGAATCTTTCTGAGCAACCATTTCGTCGACGCTGGGCTTGCTTTGCATCGCGTTGGCGATCGCCATTTTGGTCGAGCTGTAGTTGTAGTTGTAGATCTTTTGATCGTCTTCAGCGGCAGGGTGAATGAAGACACCACAGACGATAACCAAGTCTTCAGCCTGATCTTTGGGAATCACTCCGTCGGCAACCGAATCGGCGACTGCTTTGGCGACGGCTGCCTGAGCAGGTCCGAACATTTGAACTGCCTGCTTCATGCCCTTGATGGTAACCTTGGTGACCATGACGGTGGCTGGTTTGACGGCTACGTTGGGAGCCAGCACGGCCAACAGGTTGGTGTGGCCTTCGCTTTGGTTTGCCAACGCGCTGGCGAAAGCGGTGCCGACAGGTCCATTCTTGTCACCGATCATCAAATCGATGTGTGCAATTTCGTTGCCTTCGCCATCCAAGGCTTCGCCGATGTAGAACTGCATGTTTTAATGCTCCGTATGAGGGTGAGGAATGCTGGTTGCGTTAATCAGTGGAGTCGTGAACGTAACAAACCGGCGATGCCATGCAAACTACCCCCCCAAAACCTGAGCAAAAAAGCCCCTTTTTAGCCCTCAAAGTCGTGCTGATCGGAGCTTCCGCACGAGCCGCAGCGACTTCCGCGACCAAGGTCGGCCTACGCGTTGCGGCGATTGATCGTTTCGGCGATTCCGATTTACGGCAGATTTGCGATCCCTACATCAGCCTTCAGCCACCTCGATCGGCCCCTCTGGGGCTTAAATCACATCTTGCTACGGTCCTGGCAACGGCCCCCGAGACCACGCTCGTCGTGGTCGGCGTCGGCGGTATTGAGCATCTGCAAGACGAATTATTGGCCGCTCGTGCGGAGCTCGAATCCTCTGCCGTGCGATTTCTGATCCCATCGGCAGACGCTTTCCAACGCGCTGCCGAACCGCTCGAACTGGAGCAGATGGCCACTGCAGCGGGTATCCGATTTCCGCGCTGGTTCCCCGCCGATGCCTGCAAGCGAGTGCGCGGACAAGCGGGCTGGTTATGGAAGCCAAACGTGCGCTGCGGTGGGCTGGCGGTGCGGCCGTGGTCCGAACAGCCGCCGCATGCTGAAGCGGGCTACGTTCAGCAGCATGTCGCGGGACACCTACTGGGGGTCAGCTACTGCGCGGGGCCCGACGGTGTACGTTGCCTGGGAGTGTGCCGCGGCTTATTACAGCGATCCACCGCAAATCGATTCGGCTATACGGGCTCGGTCGGACCGCTGAAAGTCGCCCCAGCCATGGCGGAACGTCTAGCGTTGTTGGGCGACACGGTTGCCAGGCACTGCGGTATCGGCGGCCTGTTTGGTGTCGATCTGATTCAACGGCAAGCGGAACTGTTCTTGCTGGAAGTCAACCTCCGCTACTGCGCATCGATGGAGTTACTCGATTCGAGCTACCAGAACAGCATCTCGCTGCATCTCGAGGCTTGGGGATCGCCAGAGAACTCCCTGACCTCCGACCGTTTCGTCCCAGACGTCTCGTTCGTCTCCGGTAAACGCCGCAGCAACGGGTCGGCCACCTTCTGCAAACGGATCGTCTATGCCGAACGCACGTTGGTCTGGAGCCTTGCGATTGCCCGTCGCTTTGCTGATTTTCGGCAAACCCTGACCGACGAAGGTTGGCAAGTGGCGTGGCACGACCTGCCCTGTGTCGGCGTCACGATCGATGCCGGAGCTCCTCTCATGACACTGATCGCCTCCGCTCGGTCACCGAGCATCGCGTTCCGTCGCGCCATCGACTGCTCCCGGCGCTTGCGCCAAGCCCTGCACCATGTTTGCACGAAACAGACAGACTGAAGTCATCCGGTAAATGAGCCGCATTGGCGTTAGTCACGATTCCCGCATTCGACCGGAGCCAACGGCTAAACGGCTAAGCAGAGTTCCGCGGAATGATTTGTGCAAACCTGCTTCGGACCGATCGCACGCGAGTGAACGCGAGTGAACGCGAGTGAACGCGTCACCGTCAAACCCACGCACTTGCACGCCCTGCTGGCGATCGGCGTTGTCCCGTTAGAGATCGGCCCGTTGACGGGCTTATTCGGTCTCGACGACCGCCTCGATCGCCGCTTCAAATTCCCGCTCCGTCATGCCCGTTTGTTGCCGAAACTCATCGAGCAACCGGAGCCGCTTCGGATCGAGCTGCTCGCCGAGGGAAGCGACCATAAACAGGGTTTGCATGGCGGTGCGTTGTTGGGACGGGGTCCAACGTTTTTGAACGCTTGAGAAATAGTGCCGCACGCTGATCTTGTTCTGGTAAGCCGACGAGCAAATTTGACCCAGCTCTTCGCGATCGACATCGCGCCCCGTCAGACGCGAACCGACGCGCATCAGCCCCACGATGTCCTGCTCGCCAATCTCCCCGTTTTCGATCAGCAGCAATACTGACGCTCGAAGCAACTCGTCATGAAACACTTCCTCTGCCAACTCGATCAAGGATCGCTCGAAGGGCGGCTCGAGAATCGCTTCGTCCCAATGTTGTCGACACTGCAAGCACTGCAGGATTCGCTCGCGAGCGCCCAATGGAATCAACGGTAGAAAATAAAACGTCATGTAGGGGCGACGGGAACGCACCCGATAGCTCTGCAAGCGGGCACAGGCAGGACAGTAGAACTCCCCCGTGTTGACCGTTCGCGTGAGGTTCATCGTCCCGACAACAATTAACGGAAGGTAGGCCAACTGGGGCATCGCGGTGCGGAATCCATCAGTTAAAGAGTTTGTATCAATGAGCGGAACCTAATCGACCGAAACAAAGAGGAAGAGTGAACCCTATTTTCGTCGATCGGACGGGCTAGCAAAATCCCATGACTGTGTTCCCGGCGCCTGGAACCCGTATCAGCGTCCCGCTGCAAACGCAGCGGCTGCTGAGTCAACTCAACGCCGACCAAACGGCGATTCAGGCCAATTATGATCAACTCAGCACGGGCCGCCGGATCCAACGAATTGGTGACGATCCGGTTGCCGCTAGCCGGGCGATTGGTCTGCAGGGTTACATCCGCTACGGCGAGCAACTGGTCCGCAATGCCGACGAAGCCAATTCGTTTTATGCCGCTACCGACGAAACGCTGGCGAGAATCGGCAACGCCCTGATCGAAGCCCGCGGGGCCGCGGTCTCAGCGGCTCAAAACGTCTTGCCTGACGAAGAACGCGAGTCAATTGCGATCGGCATCCGGCAAACACTCGACCAAATTCTATCGGCCGGGAACGCGACCTTTCGAGATCATCAAGTCCTGTCTGGAATTCTACAGACAGGTCCATCTTTTGTTCAAGAAAGCAATACGGTCTTGTTTAACGGTAATGACGCTACCGGCCAAACACGAAGCGCTGACGGTATCCGGCTAGAGACCAGCGTCGGTGTTCGTGATGCCTTGGGCAGCAGCCAGCCAATCGTACAGGGCGAACCACTGCAGGCAGCGGTCGACCGTGACACCCGCTTAGTCGACGTCCGGGGCGGCCGAGGAGTCCAGACGGGCGTCATTCGGGTTTCCGACGGCAGCGGTTGGCAAGAAGTCGACCTCCGTTCGGCTGCCACAATCGGCGACATTAAAGATGTACTGGAATCGCTCGATTTGAATGGTCGCCAACTGGCGGTGACGCTTCAAAACGATGGCTTTCGCGTCGAATACGTCGATGGCTTGCCAGGTGTTCTGGCGATCGACGACATGCCGGGTGGCAAGACAGCGGCCGACTTAAATATCGAGAATCCCGACGGCTTGTCGCCGCCACCCTTGATCGCGGAGTCCCTCACCCCGAGCTTGACGTTGACTTCCAAACTCAGCCAGTTAAACAACGGCGCGGGTCTGGACGTTGCAGCGGGCCTGCGGATCCAACAGGGCGACGAAACCTTTACCGTCGACCTCCGCGAAGCCGAAACGCTGGGCGATGTGATGATCGCAATCAACCGCAGCGACGCCGATTTGCGGGCGGTGCTCGACCCAAGCGGACGGATTGACATCCAAGCACTGCGCGCCGGCGTCGATTACTCGATCGGCGAAAACGGTGGACAAGCGGCAACCGCACTCGGCATCCGGTCGGCCACCGAGGACACCACGCTGGCCTCGTTGGGTCACGGGCAAGGCATCTTGACCGACCCCACTGGTCCCGAACTAACAATCCTGCGTCCCGACGGCACGCAGCTCGACCTCGATTTCGAATCGCTCGAGACGATCGGCGATGTGCTGGACGCCATCAATAGCCACCCGAACAATCAAGACACGCGCCGCGTCATCGCCTCCTTAGCGGCCTCCGGCAATGGGATCCAACTGATCGCTCCCCCGACAGGCACGCCGATCACGGTGCGGCAACCCAGCGGAGGCACTGCTGGTCGACGACTAGGATTGATTCCCGCCGGTGCCAACGAAGCCTCTGGAACACCACTCAACGGAACGGCCTCGTTCGTCGGCCAAGACTATTCGAAAAAAGAACCGGGCGGAGCGGTCGATTCTTTAATCCGCCTCGAAGCGGCGGTCAGGGCGGGCGACATTCGCGAAATCGGTCGGTTGCAACAACAACTCGACGGTGACCTAGACCGCTCGGTGAGCGTTCGCGGTCGCGTGGGAGTCCTCTCGCAAAACTTGGAAATCTTGCGGAACACCGCGGCCGACCAAGTGGTCACGCTGAACAGCCAACTATCCGATGCCGTCGACACCGACTTTGCACAGGTCATCAGTGACATGAATCTGAGACAGACCGCACTCCAGGCCACCATGCAATTAATCGGCCAAACCTCGCAATTGTCGGTTTTGAATTTCTTGTAGCGATTTTGTCGATTGTCACGCACGACAACACCGATACATTGACTAGGCCGCAATCTGCGATAGCCATTGGTAGCAGGCGCCCCGCCATCCTGGAAGAGCAAGCGATCATGCGTATCGACACAACGCGTTTCGGCAAAGTGACTGTCAGCGAAGACAAGCTGCTGATGTTCCCTCAGGGAATCATTGGCATGGAAACGCTACGGCAGTGGGCTTTACTGCCTGACCCTGAGAATGAAGCCGTTGCCTGGTTGCAATCGGCTTCTTGCGGGGACCGTGCCCTGGCGTTGATCAGTCCTCGCGTCTTTTTGCCCGAATACAAAGTGCGTGTCGGTCAACGCGAGTTGGCTCCGCTGAATCTGCGATCGGGTGATGAGACGTTTGTGCTCAGCACGCTGTCGGGACACGTCGGCAACTTGGCTACCAATTTGCGGGCACCGATCATCATCAACTTGACGCGCCGCCTTGGCTGCCAAGTGATCACCAGTGATGATCAACCGCTCCGCTTCGCGCTACCGAGCCGACACCAGCCCACACGGCTAGCGGCTTAACGTCGCTGCACAAGAGGGTCCCGTGGGCGACTGTCCCACTAACCCGCACAACATGCTCAATTCGGAATGATCGGTCGAAGCCGCAGTTGATAAAGCGATATCAACCCCAGCCCCCTTTGTTCCGATGAATCCTGTGTCAGCCAATCAGATGCTGACAGTTGTATTTACACCCAAGCCACGCCCAACCTGCATTCGAGGGCAATATGCTGGTCCTGTCGCGACACCGTGATGAAAGCATCATGATCGGAGACGATGTAGTCGTCACGATCGTCGACATCCGTGGCGACAAAGTTCGCTTGGGTATCGAAGCGCCTCAAAGTATTCCCGTCCATCGGCAAGAAGTCTACGATGCCATTCAGCGAGAGAATCGCCGCGCGTCACAGATGGGCCCCGGTGCAACAAAGGATGTCGGCAACCAAGACGAGTAGTTTTTATCGCTTGATCGTTTGATCATTTGCAATCAGCAGCGACTGGGATGTTCCAGCCGCTGTTTTTTTGCGCGACATCCCACCCGGCGATCATTTCAAAGGCCGGCCTGTCGAAGCGGGCTCCGAGGCTCGACGCGATGCGCCTGTGGAAACTTGATCCATCGAAGCTTCTTGGCTGGAGGTTTCGTGCGTTTCCCGAGCCACCTTCGCTGTTCGAGACCAAATCGGTTTGCTGCCCGAACTGCGGACTTCATAGCCACCGTGCTCCTTCGAGTTCCGCTGTCGCTGCTTGCCCGTTTTTCGCTCGTACTTGTGATAGTAGTACGATCCAGCATGGGAAACTTTGTACTTCGAATTCCTGCGTTGGTTCACCTGGTTCACAACGCAACCCAGGACGGGCGCCTGATTCGCTCGCAGCATTCCCACCGCCTCTTTGGTTTGCGGCCGGCAGCCGCGGCGGATGCGGAACGCAAACACGACTCCATCAACGACGCGTGAGACAATAACTGGGTCGGCGACAACCAACAGCGGCGGTGTGTCCACGATCACGAAATCGTAACGTTCTCGCAGCCACTCGATGAACTCCGAAAACTCGCTCATCGCCAATGCTTCGGCGGGATTCCCCGGGATGGCACCGCTGGGAACGACCGACAGGTTTTCGATCGGCGTGGAATACACAATCTCGGTCGGCTCACATTCACCGTTCAGCAACTGAGTGACCCCCTGACGATCACTCAGTTTAAACGTCTGTGAAGTTTGAGGGCGGCGCAGATCAGCATCGACCAATACCACCGACTTCCCACCAATCGCAATCGAAGCCGCCAAGTTGCTCGATACGGTACTCTTGCCATCCTCGGGCACTGGGCTGGTGACCTGAATCACCTTCATTCCCTTCTGAGCCGCTTCGAAGAATATCGAAGTCCGAATCCTCCGAATCGATTCCGAGGTGATCGATCGCGGGCGATGCAGAACTTCTAAACTGGAATCGACATCGCGATATCGGTAATCGGGATTTTTGGCTTCGCGAGGCATCCGATTGGAGAACCTCGGCACTTGCCCCAACACCTGCAAATCAAGCGACTGGGCGATCTCGTCCGAACTGCGATAAGTCTTCGAAAACGACTCCAGCAAATAAACCAACCCGCATCCGAACAACGCCCCAAAGAGCGCTCCAAACCCAAGCGTCTTTTCCCACAAGGGTGCCACTCTTGAGGCCTTGGTTCGCGCCATCAACGCCTGGACTCGGATCGAGGTGCCTTGATCGGTCAGGTTGATACGTGCCATCTGCTCTTCGACCTGGCTGAGCAATTTCTGCGAACGTTCGATCTTTCGCCGAAACATCGCATCCTCTCGTTCGGCATCGGCCAGCTCGGCGGCACTGATCCGCAGGTCATCAATTTGCTGGTCCAACAACGCGATCTGCGAGTCGAGCACGGACAACCGGGCTCGTAAACCACGCACAAACGTATTGACCACCATCTTGGCGCGTTCTTCTTTCTCGCGATGCTGCTGCTGCGGGTCGACTTCGTCGGGTTGTTGTAGCTCCAACTCGGCCTGCAGAAGCGATTCCTGTGTAATCAAGTCCTCCAGTTTGGCTCGCGTCTTTTCAATCTGTTGGTCCATTTTGACAACCGTCGGATGCAGCGGTCCATAGGAGTCGGCATACTGATCGCGTTCGACTTCCAGCGGGAACAGCGACCGTTCGACCGTTATCCTGGCCGTTCGCAGTTCGCTCAATCTCGGATCGGTGGGGTTCTCCACCGCACGGATCGCTGCTGCCGTTTGCTGGTCACGATTGTCCAAGTTCGCGTTCATCAATTGACTGACAACTTGCATCACCACGATCGGATTGTCGCGATTCAAACTCGCCGTATTGAGAATCGTGGCTAACTTGACATCGAGCTCTCCTTTTTGGGTTTCCAAATCGAGCCGCTGCGATTCCAGCACCGCCTGCTTTTCCCGAAAGCGGTTCGTCAAATTGCCCGACTCATCCCAGGCAAGATTTGATTCACTCTTTCGAAATGTTTCGTAGTCGGTCTCCAGTCGATCCAGGTCGGGCATCAGCTTTTCCTGAGCCCTTGTGATCAGCGTCTTTAATTCCTCGATCGAAGATTTCGTCCGATCGGTGAAATAGGTTTCCAGCGATTCGCTGAGCGACTCCACCGCGGCTTCGGCAAATACCGGGTCGGTATGATCCACATACAACACGTAAGCCAACGCGCCCGAACCAGACGACTTCTGCGTTGCCTGTTCGAATCGCAAACTGCTGGCCAGCGCGGCCGGCAAGCGTTCTTTCGCTACGCTCGATTTGGCCAGCGCCGGATACTCCGCCGCCTGCGACAACACGCGGTCCGATTTTAATTGTGCCAGTAACAACTCCGTGCTCGGCAAACCGCTGAGGATGTCGCCCGTCGCCGAATCGAGAATGGTTGGCGTGTCGCTTTCAATCAGCAACTTCGTCGACGATCGATAGACAATTGGCTCCTGCTTGTACATCTGATAGCCGATTGCGACCCCTAACAGCATGGGCAGCAGAACCACGTACCAGTAGCGCCGTGCAGCGCCCGCTAGATCGAGCCCCTCCGCATTCAGTTCCGCCTCGCGGTAGTCCAAAACACGGTAATCGTCGGAGCGGTAGCCCGCTGACAGCCCGGCCACCGACGAGGATGGCCGTAGCTCGGCCGAATCCATCGCCGACTCAAACGGCTCGCGGCTATTGGTGGTATCAGACTTGGGCATCAAAGGCATGGTGACGTAGGACCGGATAAGCACACCTCGCCAGCATGCAAGCCTGCCGGCAAGTGTGAAGGAAACCAGACATTAAGCTACTCGGGAGGGGCAAGAGGTACCAGCAAATCGCGCTAAACCGCTCAAAAACCCGCCGAATGAGGGTCTTATGAGCGAACCAGCGGCGAAAATCGGCATATTCATTGCAACCGCCGCAACGGTGCCGGTGGAGTCCGGCGCTGCAAGCGGTAGGCCCCGAAAATCATCCCCAGCAACATCAGGACGATGATCGCCGAGCCAGGGTCGCCACTGAATTGCTGATGAGAAATCAAAAACGAAGCTCCATTGGCTAACACGCAGGCCAACAAGACGACTTGCAGCGCCACCACCTGCCGATCCCCTCGAGTGAGTGCAAAACAGTTTTTGAATGACCGGACGAAATGCCAAAGCGCCGTGGCGAGCAAGATGACTCCAAACAAACCAAATTCCAGAAACAATCGACTTAAACCATCTTCTTGCCAACCGCGAACCGATTTTACCTTGACGTAATAACTACCCTGCGTTGCCGTTCCCAAGCCTGCACCGATAATGCCCGACTGCCGGAGCGTCGTCAGGCTGGCACCGATCACCGAATACGAACGTTCCAGACCTTCATTGGGCAAGGTCGAAGCATAACTCGAATAATTGTTGGTTTCGTCGTACCGCGAAATCACAAACAGGGACGCTGCAATCACGACTGCGACCACTCCAGCGAAAATCAAGCCGCGTGACTGAGCCACCACGCGAACACGCCCCCCCACCAAAAACCAAGACGCCAAAAAGACGAACGGCATCCCAATCATTTTTCGACGACCGCCGAGGATTAAACAGATGCACGCCCAAACAGCAAGCCCCAACCAGAGCCAACGATTCTTGGGCTTGGGCAGCACCAGCAACGACAAGCAAAACATCAACGTATTGGCAGCATGCAAACCCATAATGTCGGGACTGCGATAAAACCCAGACATCAAATCGACAATATAACCTTGGCGATATCGGATCCAATCCATGCCTCGCATGCCGCCCAGTCCGCTCACTTCGACGTGAAAGTATTCCAGCGGCACGCCAATCAAAAAGATGGCGTTGATCACGACGTAGAACTGCAGCAAGCGCGTGATCTCTGTGCGATCACGTGGAAAGGCAAATCCAATCGCCAGACCAAACAAAGGCATCACGTAAGAGATCGCGCCCAGTACAGCGATCTTGTAGCCGCTTCGGTACTGAATCGCCGACAGCAAGCCGGCAAAGAGGACCGCGACGAGAAGCATCGTGATCGATTTTTTCAGACGCGGATAAAGACGATACGCCTGCTGCGTCAGCCCGGGACGGTCCAAATAAACCCCTACAAAAATCGCGCCCCAAACCGCTGCGCCAGCCAGCGTGATCAAAACGCTTTCGCCCGGTGATGACTTCCGCACGATATCGCGCAGCAGGTCGACGACCAACGCCAAGTAAATTCCTTTGCGGAAATCCTTGACCGCGATGAAAGAGGCCACGCCGATCAGTGCATAGTAAGCCAGTTCCATCAGCGGTTCGCTCGCCCTTGCACTGCCAGCACCGCTTGCTTGATGCCGGCGGCGGCGATTTCGGG